>Ga0265327_10000721_pt1 | contig 51910 bp, 44 predicted proteins | sample 41621metaG_FD_202089 | JGI IMG/M metagenome (GOLD analysis project Ga0265327, IMG submission 202089) | Rhizosphere microbial communities from Carex aquatilis grown in University of Washington, Seatle, WA, United States - 4-16-21 metaG | ecosystem: Host-associated > Plants > Roots > Rhizosphere... | reverse complement strand
TGCCGGTTGATCCGGAAACGATTCTTTTCACCCTCGACCAACTCGGCCAAACCGTCGAAGTAATGAATAAAGTTATCGCCCGCCTGCGCGGCTACGTCCATCAAAACATGGCCGCCCAAAAACAAGGCGAACTGGATTTCGGCAATACCAACGTGCAAGTGGGAAAGATTGGGCCGAATGGGTTGCATTGATAAGATATGAGCTGCGAGCCCCATTGCTCGCAGCAGCCGAAGCTCAAGCGAATAAAATAGACTCAAGAAAGAGCAGTGCGTAACAATCACTTTCAATCAGCCTAGCACACCAAATTAAAGTAAAAAAATAACTCTGAACTGGATGCAGGATACGCCATGTCAAATATTATCGAGCATAACCAAGAGCCGGAAGATGTTATCGTCATTGGAAGCGGCCAAAATACAACCTCCTTATCCTTAAAAACATATCAAGATATATATCATCAAATCACAGGAAACACAGAAGAAATCAGGAAGCGATACAAAGAGGCAATTTGCCTAGACTATTCCGATGTTGAACAACTACACCATAAAATTGAGCAGCTTTGTGATATCCACAATATAGTTGCCGCAAACTGCACTGCGACCATTTTTTATGAAAAAGATCGCAAGGAGCAGTTCACATCATTTGAGAAGCTAAGGAGTTTCAATGCCAACTCGCCAAGCCCTGTAGATAGCTTGGTCCTTCAATATAAGTTTTCTATCGTCCCTGCAAAGCTCAAGAAACCACAGGAATATACAATAACTATCAGGATATCGTCCCGAGTAACTCAGATTAAGCAAATTCTAGAGGAAGCCCCCACTTTCATGGCCCCTCCTTTAGTTGCGATGGTGTCGTCAGAAACGACAGAGATACGAATCCAGTATGTCGACTATGTGATTGCTAGAGGCTTCATTGAAGCATTTGACGAATGGATTGCCGGCTGCACGAAAACCCCCGAAAACAAAGCAGTCAAGTGGCTCCAAAAGCGATCACATATAATTCCGCCAATTGGCAAATTAGTAATCGCACTTCTGTATTCCTTTTTCATATACCAAGCAATCGACCGCCAGCTTGGCAATGATAACTCCATGGTGGCTTTTTCGAAATTTTTCATAATTTCTGGAATAGCATTTTACGTTGCTACACATGTATCAAACTTGGCGCTCAGGGCCATGGAAATGGCAATCGACGGATACTCTTCGGAATCTTGGCTAAAGCTTAATAAAGGTGACGAGCAAACAATTCGTGAGTACAAAAAAAATAGCAGTCACAACACCTTGAAGCTTATAGTCAGCAGCATATTTGCGGTTTTTCTCGGAATAATATCTTCTCAAATATCCACCATAATTGATCACTTAAAGTAGATATCTTGAAGCAGGACCGTAGGGCGGATCATTCGATCCGCCTTCCGCGCGATTCGGCGTAGCCGAATGGCGGGTCGGATGACCCGCCCTACGTAAATCGTGGTGTAATGGGATATAGGCCGCCAAAAGGATTTTGGAATGCCAAATTACAAACGAGCATGGACGCCCGGCGGAACGTGGTTCTTCACCGTTAATCTGTTGCAACGCAAGGATAACGATCTGCTGGTAAGGCATATCGATTTACTGCGCGATGCGGTGCGAAGCACGCGCCGAGATTATCCCTTTTCAATTCATGGCTGGGTCGTGTTACCCGACCATTTACACTGCATTATTTCGCTGCCTACCAATGACATGGATTTTTCTTTGCGCTGGCGATTGATGAAAGGGCGCTTTTCCCATTCCCTTCCTCGCACCGAATTTCGTTCCGATATCCGACAACGGCGCAAGGAGAGGGGCATTTGGCAACGCCGTTATTGGGAACATTTGATTCGCGATGACCAGGACTATGCGTTTCATATGGATTACATTCATATCAATCCGGTTAAACATCATTTAGTAACGCAGGTGCGCGACTGGCCATACTCCACCTTTCACTGGTTAGTTGAACAAGGTGTTTATCCGGTAGATTGGGGTGGCGGTGCAATGTAAGAAATTTTTGAATCTCGAACCGTAGGGCGGATCATTCGATCCGCCGTTACGCGCGATTCGGCACAGCCGAATGGTGGATCGAATGATCCACCCTACAACAAATTCGTTTACGATTAAGCGCCCGCATGAATGATGCAAAGCACGAGGCGTTTACGCCAAGTAAAAGTGATCGCGCAGGTGGCGGAATCTATTTACCGAGGACCGTAGGGCGGATCATTCGATCCGCCTTTCGCGCGATTCGCGCACAGCCGAATGGTGGATCGAATGATCCACCCTACAAAGCCAAGATTCAGAGCAACACCAAGCCTTTTCCCGAAGGGAGAGGGAATAAAAAGAATTTTCTGCTTTGTTTTATCGGCCGCAGCTTTACTGCGGTTTGCCCCCATTGCAACAGGTCGCCAACTAATTAGTTGGCGACCTGTTGCAATGGGGGCGCTCCCGGCGAGGGTCGCCTTTTTGGTTACTTTTTGGCGAAGCAAAAAGTGACATGGCGCCTTAGGCGCAATAACCGCCGTCAGGCAAGAAAAACATATTTAAATAAAAACGCTGCTTATCTTTTAAAGATAACTGCACTACAACTCCACCTGTGCCCCCAACTCCACCACCCGATTCGGCTTAATCCGAAAATACGCCGCCGAACTCCCCGCATTGCGGAACATCGTAATAAATAATTTTGCGCGCCAAAAACTCATCGCCGATTTCGCGCGCGGGATCAAGGTCTCGCGACCGAGGAAATACGAAGTCTGCATCGGATCGAACGTCAGCCCCTGCTTTTCGCACGCGGCGAGCGCCGCCGGCACATCGGCCTCGTCCATAAAACCGAAATGCAAACTCATACGAATAAATTGCTCGTTGAGCTGTTCGATATGAATGCGCTCGCACGGATCGACATACGGCTCGTCGCGCACATCGACGTGCAAAATTACCACGTGCTCGTGCAAACATTTGTAATGTTTCAAACTATGCAATAGAGCGTGCGGCACACCGTTCGGGTTGGCGGTCAAAAATATTGCGGTGCCCGGCACCTTCGGCACTTCGCCGACACTGCCGACAAATAAATCCACCGGCATGGCGCCATCCGCCAGGCGCGCCGCCAGCAAACTGCGGCCGCGCTTCCAGGTGGTCAGCAAAATGAACACCATCGCGCCCAATGCCAACGGAAACCAGCCGCCATCTTTTACCTTCAGCAGGTTGGCCGAGAAATACGCCAGATCCACCAGTAGAAATACGCCGAATACCAGCAGGCTGGGCAACCAACTCCAGCCCCACAATTTCCGCACCACCACGAACGCCAGCATACTGGTGATCACCATGGTGCCGGTCACGGCGATGCCGTACGCCGCCGCCAGCGCGGTCGATGAGCCGAACCCCAGCACCACCGCGACCACTGCTACCAATAAACTCCAATTGATGCCCGGCAGATAAATCTGGCCGCGCTCATCGCTGGAAGTATGTTGCACCAACATGCGCGGCAGATAGCCCAGCTGAATCGCCTGGCGCGTCATCGAATACGCGCCGGAGATAACCGCCTGCGATGCAATCACCGTGGCCACCGTGGCGAGCCCCACCAATGGATACAGCGCCCAGGAAGGCGCCAGCAGATAAAACGGATTTTCAATCGCCGTCGGATCGGCGAGGATCAACGCACCCTGGCCGAAATAATTCAACACCAACGCGGGCAATATCAAACCAAACCACGCATACTGAATCGGAATGCGGCCGAAATGCCCCATATCGGCATACAGCGCCTCGGCGCCGGTCAGCGCCAATACCGAAGCGCCGAGCGCGAGAAATGCCATGCGCGGCGCGTCGCTAAAAAAAGCCACGGCGTAACGCGGATTCAGCGCGGCCAACACGCTTGGCGACGCGATAATGTGTAGCGCGCCGAGCACCGCGATCGCGACAAACCATATCAGCATGATAGGCCCAAACAATTTGCCCACTTTGGCGGTGCCGTGTTTCTGCATGACAAATAGCAGCAACAAAACCGCCAGCGTGATCGGCACGATATACCGTTCGAGTGCCGGCGCGGCGATTTCCAAGCCCTCCACCGCCGACAATACCGAGATCGCCGGCGTGATGATGCTATCGCCGTAAAACAATGCCGCGCCGAATAGTCCCAGCAGCATCAACAAGCGGCTGTAGCGCGACTCGCCGACACTGCGCAGCACCAGTGCCATCAACGCCATGATTCCGCCCTCGCCCTTATTATCGGCGCGCATGATCACGACTACGTATTTGATCGCGACCACAATCATCAACGACCAGAAGATCAACGAGAGAATGCCCAGCACATTTTCCTGGCTGACCGGCACCGGGTGATGGCTACCGGCAAACACTTCTTTCATCGTATAGAGCGGGCTGGTGCCGATATCGCCGAACACCACACCGAGCGCGGCAAGCGCCAAGGTTGGAGTGCGCGAGCCGCTGTGCGACGCGGCGGAAGGGGCAGTAGCGGTCATAAGGTTACCGTTTAGGAAGAGGAGCAAATAGCGAAACCGGGACTGATTATTCTGTGGCTGAGTTTCGCCGATCGAGCGTCAAGACATAGCCAGCACACTATAAACTTATTTGGCTTTCGCCTACAGATGACTTAGCACAAAGTTACTGCGGCTTGCGCCAACGCGGCGGCCGCATGGCGGGTCAAATGCCCCCTACACCACGGGGAAAATACACAGCAGCGCCAGAGGCGCGCCATATTTATGTGCCAACGAATTTGGCCCAATGCGTTTCACTTATTACGCCCTACAAGGAACGGAAATTTGCGAGGGCGCAGTTGCAGCCTATTTACCGAGAAACATTTCATTTATCATGCACCGCCGCAAAAATCGCCACCTTTTGGCGGTGTAAATTAAGGTATCTAAAAAACATAAAATCGATCAATAAACAAACAACGGTTATAAGGAATTAAAAGAAATGTTTGCCTCAAAGCTTTTTGCTCTATCCGCTCTTGCTGTCACATTCTCTCTGCTACAGGGCTGCGCTGGCTTTAAATCCAATAGCCTCGCGGAAGTCCGCCCGGCCGATTTGAAAGTTGCCAACAACTCGAATATCAAAATTTACGACAGTTGGACCTTTGAAACGAGCAACAACTTTATAGATAGCAAGGCAAAAGAGCGTTTCGCCGAAAACCATAAAAAGAGCTTCGAGGAAGCGCTCAAAAGCGCCGACTGCTGCACTCTAGTCAGCGATCCGAGCCAAGCCGATCTGATAGTAACCGGCAAAGCCATCGACGAAAGCGACGCGACGGCAATGGTTCCGGCCATGATCACCGGGTTTAGTCTGTATACGATTCCATCGTGGGTCACATCGAATGTGCATCTTGTCGTTGAAGTCAAACGCAGTGGCAAGGATTACAAATACGATCTCAAGGATCACTCGACGATGGTGCAATGGCTGCCGATGATGTTTGCCTTCCCGTTCGCCAATCCCTTTACCGTTGAAAAGGAAGTATCGGCAAATGCGCATCGAACGTTGGTTGCCAAGCTAACCCAGGAAGGCGCGCTGCAATAAGCAAATCAGCTGCTTGTTGCATTCGCAGTGAGGGCACTCCTGTCTAGTTATCTCAAAGCGGATCATTCGATCCGCCGTTACGCGCGATTCAGCGTAGCCGAATGGTGGATCGAATGATCCACCCTACAAAGACAAAAATAAAAGTAACGCCATAAACGCATTTTCGTTTTGTTTTGATCTGCCCCCGGCGAGGGTCGCCTTGATATGCATGGATGCACGAATGTCGCGAGCGCATGGATGCGCAAGAGCGGCGTTGGTTACTTTTTGGCGAAGCAAAAAGTAACGAAAAATCCTACATCTCGAATACCATATTAATCAACGCTAACGACCCACCCACTCCCACCAGCGCGGCAATCGCCTTCCGTGTCCAACTCAATTGCTTGAACGACTGCACCAGATCGTTACTGCCTTGCCGCAAATTGCGCACCAGCGCCAGCGGTTTGCGCACATAGGCCGGAATATTGCCGCGCGTAAACGAGAGCTTTTTCACGTAGGAATCGATTTGCCATTCCGCACCACTACCCTGCGCGAAATAAGCGGCATCGCCCGCCTTTAACACCATCACCGTGCCGTCCTCGGCGATCACTCGCGCCGAGCCTGCTAAAATAAAGATGGTTTCCTCCCAACCAAACTGCCAGCGAAAATTTCCCGCCGTACACTCCCACACCACCGAGGAAGCCCAGCCATCCGCGCCGTGCGCCAACGCGCCGCAGCGCGCCTGCGGTCTACCGCCGAGTATCCAACTATCGGGAATCGGCGCATCGAGCAGTTCGATATTCGCTACTTCGACGAACGTAGGCAGCTTGTCTGCGCAGCTATCTCTGGGTTTCATTGCCATCGTAAATACACCGTTATTAAGTCATGCGTCTGGCGACAAAAAACGCGAGTCGCGGCTATGGAGCGACTTTCAGCTATCGCCAAAGAATAGGCCAAAGAATAGGCCAAAGAATAGGCCAAAGAATAGATAGTATTGTCGCATCCAGCGAGTGCAGAACCGCTGATCGATAGCGATTATTTTTTCCCGGCGCGGAAAGATGACGCTTTGCGCAGCTATCGCATTCGACAAACTCTAAACGCCAATATCTTGTCGGCAACAACTCCTGTAAATAAACCGGGGCGATTCGCTGGTATGCCCCATATTGCGAGTGCCCGCGCGCCGCTTGATTGTTTGCGGCTGAATTATTATTCATTCATCCGACTCGCAAATTATCATTGCGGCATCAATCTTTGCAGCGGAAGCAATTGCCGATGCCGGTTGCCACGACGATAAAAATATTGCGGCGCCCCATCACTCATCGCGAATTATGCGGCGCGGTATTGATGCTGCCGTGCGAACAGCCATAGTCGCGCGCCGTTGCGATTTGGAAACGGCGTTCGCTCTTCGATTATTTCCGCGACCTAGCCCGGCTAAGTTCCCGCTAAATCAGCCATTCGTCCGAATATAGACCGTAAGCCGTGAGATCGAGTATTCTCCGGCTTATACGAACATCGATACAATATCGGCGAACGTGACGAAATCGGTTTTTTGCTACATACCGCTTCGATCATTAACGAAAAGTAATCTAACTCTAAAAAAACTTTGGGGAACCGCTCCGTGTCGCGAAATAATTTTGGCGCAAAAACTACCGCCGACGAAGTGGTCGAAGGTATCGACTTAAGCAACAAGACGGTTGTTATCACCGGCACGTCCGCCGGGCTCGGCATTGAAACCGCGCGCGTCATGGCCAAGGCCGGCGCCACGGTGCTGATGGCGGCGCGCGATGCGCAAAAAAATGCGCAGGCGATCGCGGCGATTCGCGCCGCGGTACCCACTGCCAAATTGCAACCTATCGCGCTCGATCTCAGCAATCTCGCCAGCGTGCGTAAAGCGGCGGCGGAAATTCTCGCGATCTGCCCGCGCATCGATATCCTGATCAATAACGCCGGCGTTATGGCGTGCCCGCTGGCCCGCACCGCCGACGGTTTCGAAATGCAGTTCGGCACCAATCACATCGGCCATTTTCTGCTGACCTGTCTGCTGATGCCGGCGCTTAAAGCGGCGCCGGCCGCGCGCATCGTCAACCTCAGCTCGGGCGGCCATCGCATCAGCCCGGTCGATTTCGACGATCCCAATTTCGAGCACCGGCCATACAACAATTGGCTCGCCTACGGCCAGGCAAAAACCGCGAACACGTTATTTTCGGTGGGTCTGAGCAAGCGCCTGCAAAAATTCGGTATCACCGCCAATGCCGTGCATCCCGGCGGCATTCAAACCGAGTTGGGGCGCCATCTCACCGCCGACGATCTCGCCATGCTGGCGCAGTGGAGCGATCAGGGTCTCGAATATAAAACGCCGGCCCAGGGCGCGGCGACTTCGGTGTGGGCCGCGGTGGCACCCGAGCTGGCAACAGTCAGCGGCAAATACTTGGAGGATTGCCATATCGGCGTGCCCGACGATACCGCCATGAGCCTGGCTGGCTACGCCGCCCATGCACTCGACCCGCAAGCCGCCGAGCAACTGTGGGCGCTATCGGAAAAATTGGTCGGCCAGACATTTAATTTTGGCTGAGCCGCGCGCGCAATTTTTCAGCATTCGCGGCTGCAGTGTCATAAAAAATGCCGGTGCGAAGCTCCGGCGCTATTTACGCAGCCGATCTCAACTTAACGCAGGAATCCCCAATGAACGATGCCGTGCTCCATGCTAAAACCCACTCCACAACTCACTCCGCTGCTGCGCCTCATGCCCATACCGCGGCGTTAACGCCCGGCAAGGGCTTGCTGGTATTGCTCGGCATAGTCGTGTTGATCGGCGCTTTTATCGCGCTCAATCACGCGCTCGGTATCGCCGATTTTTGGGTGGCATTTTTATTTTTGTTGTATTGGAGCAGCGTCGAACAGATGAGCCTCGCGAAACTGCCGCGCTGTATCGCCGGCGCGGTGTTGGGTTTATTCCTGGGCTACCTATTGCAAACACTGCCGGTGGCATTGGGCCTGCTTGGCGGTGTCATTTTTCTGGTCGCCGTTCTGGTCTTGATCTACTGCCAACTGATGGGTTGGTTTCCCATCGCCGTTAATATGATGACCATGTTATTTCTGACCGCGGTCACCATTCCCTCCGTGCAAGAGAGTGCCAATTTCATTAATTTATTCGCCGCGCTGGCGCTCGGCCTCGCCTATTTTGTCGGGCTGGTTGCGGTCAGTAATTTTTTAAAACAACGCATGGCCAAGCGTTAACTCCTATCGCCTGACTTCCAGCCGTTAATTTTTTTAACCCCCGGCACCAACTCAACCGTTCGCAAATGGGCCACAGGGTGGCCCTCAGCCTTTCTCTTGCACCCCGCAGCGCTCCGGCAATTCTGACACTGGCAATTCTGACAACGATGCCAATCCCGGCGATAATGCAGTTTAATATTTATCGCACGGAGCTGCGGCACGATGGAGTCGGCCAATAAAGAATCGTTAACCGCTGCGGCGCCAGAGCCCGCCTGGAAAGCGCAGCTGAATCGACTCGAAATATTATTGGAGCGCCTGCCGTGGCTGTTGCCGCTGCTTAGCTTCGGCTGGGGCTGGATCAGTTTCGCGCTGGTGACACGCGGCGAAGGCTTGGCGCGCACGATGGCGCTGCTGGTATTGATCGGCTGGCCCTGGCTATTGCTCGAACCCTTCCTGCGTAAATATCTCGAGCGCAGGATGCCCGGTAAATTTACCGAATTGGCGCTGCAATTCATCACCCAATCGCTGCAGCAGGAATTATTATTTTTTTCGCTGCCGTTAATTTTCGGCGCGCTGCAGCTGCACGTCGGTCAGATTATTTTCGCCGCCATCGCCTTGGCCGCCGCATTGATCAGCACCATCGATCCGTTATACAACCGAAAAATTGCCGCGCATCCCGCCGTGCATTTAGCCTTCCAGGGCTTTTGCAGCTGGCTGGCCGCGCTGGTGTTATTGCCGATGGTGTTGCACATTCCGCTGGAGCGCGCGGCGCCTACCGCACTGGCGCTATTGAGCGCGTGGCTGCTGCTGACGCTGCCGCGCTGTTTGGCGGCGCTGGCCGATCGGCGCCAAAAAGCGCTTTGGTTAAGCGCTTGTTTCATTATTCCGCTGGCGATCTGGTTCTTGCGCGGCAATATTCCCGCCGCCGGCCTGTCGGTGCGCGAAGCGCGCATCGCGCAGACTATCGTCGAGCTGACGCCGGGGCCGGCGATAACCACGCTCCGCAATGCCGATTTACAAAGCGGCGTGATCGCCTTCGTGGCGATTCGCGCGCCGATGCAGGTCGCGCAATCGGTAGTGTTCGAATGGCGCCATAATAATTCGGTGGAGCGTATCGCGGCGGAAATTCACGGCGGCAATAGTACCGGCTGGCGCACCTGGTCGCGCAAACAGCGCTTTCCGCAGGACTCGCAGGGAAACTGGACGGTCGATGTATCGACGCCGCAGGGACAATTGCTTAAACGCCTGCATTTTATCGTCGAGTGAGCCGCGCCTTGGTAAATAATGTCGAGACTGCACAATGTACGAATCGAGCATGACATCATCGATCGATATTTCCGCCGCGCGAAAAAAAATTCCGCTGCAATCGCGCGCTACTCTCGCTCTGCAACAAGCGACTCAGCCGGGGCGCGGCGCATTTATCTCCGCCGCCAGCGGTCTAGTGCGGCACGGCGATTATTTTTTTGTCGTCGCGGACGATGAATTGCAGCTCGGTATTTTTTCCGCAACCACGTTGCAACCCGGCACCGCGTGGCCGCTGTTACCCGGCAATCTTCCGCTGGAACCGCAAGCGCGCAAACGCGCCAAGCCCGACTTCGAAGTATTGGTGTTGTTGCCGCCAGCGCCGGCGCATCCGCACGGCGCATTATTGATTTTAGGTTCGGGCTCGACGCCGCAGCGTCGGCGCGGCGTGGTGGTGGCGTTGAGCGCGCAAGGTCTGCCGCAGCGCGACCGGATTGCGCTAGTGGATTTAACACCGCTTTATACTGCTCTTGAGCGTGAATTCGGCGTCGTCAATATCGAAGGCGGCGTGGTACAAAGCAGAACAGCGCAACGCCAGCAATTATTATTGTTGCAGCGCGGCAATAATAAAAATGGCAACGCTATTGTGCAGCTCGATCTCGCCGAGCTGTATCGCGAAATTGGCGCGGCGGAAAGCTCCTCAACAACGCATCTATTGCATGATATTGCGCAGCTAACCCTTGGCGCCAATTCACTGCGCGCTATTGATAATTATGAGTTAGGCTCGCTCGCCGGTGTTGCGCTCGGCTTTACCGATGCAACCTGCCTGCCCAATCAAGAATTGCTGGCACTGGCGGTCGCGGAGGATACCGATAACGCCTATGCCGATGGCGCGACGCTGGGTTCGTACCTGTGCCGCTTCGATCGCGACAATCGCTTGCAGTCGATAACACCCATGGCGGCACCCGCTAAAACCGAGGGTCTCACCGTCTGGCATGCGGGCTCATGCAGTGCCAATACCCAACTGGCCTTTGTCACCGACGCCGACGATCCCGCCGCGCCGGCGTTACTGCTGACCGCTTATTTGCACGCTTTCGAATAATTAGGAACATCTAACAAAATGAATTTGAGTCTGTGCGCGGGCGGAGTGGAGCTAGCGCTTTCCTAGACACGCAACGACGTGCATCCATGCACCGGCTCGCCGGTCGCCTTCCTGGCGACCCACGGTCCAGGAAAGCGCTAGCTCCACTCCGCCCTGATGCCCCACGCCAGTTCATTTTGTTAGAAACTCTAAGCGTCCGGCAAAACCATCGCTTTAATCCAGTGTTAATGCCACAGCGTATCGTCGTCTATGCGGCTCGGTTACAATCGGGCCACTGCACCGCCCCAGCAATACTTGTCCTACGCATTCAACCAGGAGGTTCTCATGACTACCGTATACGATTTCAAAACCAAAACGATCGATGGCAAACCGGCCACGCTCGATGCCTATAAAGGCAAACTGGCGCTGATCGTCAATGTCGCCAGCAAATGCGGACTGACGCCGCAATACCAGGGTCTCGAAGCGCTGTATCGCAAATATCAGGATAAGGGTTTAGTCATTCTCGGCTTCCCGTGCGACCAGTTCGGCAATCAGGAGCCCGGCAGCGAGAGCGAGATTCAGGAATTCTGCTCGCTGAATTACGACGTCAGCTTTCCGATGTTCAGCAAAATCGAAGTGAACGGCCCTGGCGCGGACCCGCTGTACGTGTATATGCGCGGCGAGCAGCCGGGCGAGACACCGGATGCCGCGACGATCGCCGCCAATCCGCTGTACAGTTTTCTCAACGAAGCGATGCCCGACAATCTGAAAGGCGGTGCGGTAAAATGGAACTTCACTAAATTTTTAGTCGGTCGCGACGGCAAGGTATTAAAACGTTTCGAGCCTACGGTAGCGCCGGAAGATATCGAAAAAGAAATTCAACCGCTGCTCAAGTAAAACGAATCGCGCTCTTGGTGCAACACCTTGCACGAAGAGCGCAGACTTTACACCAATCGGTCTATGCCAAGCCGTCTGCGCCAAATCGTTTACCGATCCGCAGTCGAAACCTGCAGCAAACCAACTCCGCTCAATTATTGATCACACACCAACCTGCTCGCTGGCTATTTTTATAGCGCGGCTCGAATTTCGCCACAACCCTTTAGGAATACCTTGCCATGCGAGGGCAATTAAGCATAATTGGCCGGCTCTGTAGGTTTTTTAAACGGCCTTCTCGCAAGCGTTGCCTTTTACAGCTCGCGTGCCGTTTATAAATTACCTGCATTGCTTGGAAGGACGCTTCGACAATCAAAATAATATTTTTGTCGATTGATAAATTCGGGGAATGGCGACATACCTCGAGGAAAAAACAATAAATTACTCTATGACCATTAAGGAAAATATGATGCTTAATAATCTGAAGCTACTTGCACTATCGTCACTATTACTCGTCACCGGTTGCGCGCACAATATTCAAATAACGCCATCGCTGGATAATCTGCGCAACAATCCGGCGACTACCAAATCGGAATTGAATGTCGGCTATTACATAGCATCCGAAGATAAAACCCGGGAAGTAACCACGCCCGGCGGCGGTGGTGATAAAATCGCTTATTCACCCTACAAGGATACCGAGGCGGCGCTGAATACCGTTTTATCCCAAGTATATAAAAAAGTGTATTCGGTATCTTCTCTGACCGACCGCGAATTCCTCGCGCAGAAACAAATAACTTATGTTTTTAAACCCCAACTCACCACCACATCGTCATCCAATAGCGCCCTGACCTGGCCGCCGACCGATTTCGCGCTGACCATTACCTGTAGCGCGATCGATATCGATGGCAAGGAAGTTTGGCACGATCAAGTGACCGGCACAGGCCACGCGGAATTCAGCGAATTCAAAAGCGATTTGCCATTGGCCGCAAGACGCGCCGCCGAGGATGCGTTCAAAAAACTGCAGCAAAAAATCTCCGAATCGCCAGCCGTACTTAAAAACTAAGGAGGCAAAACTATGACGATCAAACTATTAAAAGCCTGCGCTTTATTTGGCGGATTACTCGCCCTGGGCGCTTGCTCGACCTTAGCACCCGTTTACCAGCCGGATTTTGCTTCAGTGAATACACTGAAAAATAACGAGCTGGTCACCATGAGTGTCGGTGCCGTGACACTGGCAAAGCCGGAGCTTAACAAGGTCACTATACGCGGCGGCACGATGAACTCGCCCTATGGCGACTCCTATGCCGGCTATTACAAGTTCGCACTCGAAGAGCAATTAAAACAAGCGAATCTGTGGCAGAAAGATGCCAACACAGTCGTCGCCTGCGTAGTCGAACGCAACGATCTCGATGGCTCCGGTTCGAGCAAAGGCACAGCGGATCTCAGCGCTAAGTTCCTGGTGACGAAAAACGGTGTCGAGGTCTATAACAAGGTGCATTCGATTCACCACGAATGGCCATCTTCGTTCGTAGGCGCCATCGCTATCCCCAACGCCATGCAAGGCTATCAAAACGCGGTGCAAAAGCTGATGGATGCATTTTTCTCCGACCCGACCCTGCAGCAAGCGGTCCATAGCAAATAAAGTAGTTTCGATGCCCCATCGGCTTGTTGCAAAACAGCCGATGGCGGCTTGCTTCACGGTCTACGGCAAACCCACCCCGCTAAACTCCACCGCCACCTGCTCGATGCGCGAACTGCGTAAGCTGCGCGCGCGTTCGTGTTCGTGCGTCGCCGCCGTGCATACATATAACGTGCGCCGCTCGGCGCCGCCCAACGCGCAGGCGTACGCGGCGCGGCCAGGCTCCATCGGCAATATATGCGTGATACGCCCGCCCTCTTCGACTCGAATCACGCCGTGCTCGAACGGACATGCCGCCCAGATACCGCCCTCGCCATCGAGCGCGATGCCATCGGGAAAATAGCCAGCCGGCAATTGCGCGAAGATTCGGCGATTCTGCAAACGACCATCGGCAGCGATATCGAACGCGCTGATGCGGCAGCCCAGCGTCTCGGCGACAATCAGGGTGCGGCCATCGGCGCTGATCACACTGCCGTTACTCATCAACATATCGTCGGCTGCAATTTCGATGCTGCCATCGGCCTGCACCAAAAATAATTTACCGATTTGCGGCTGCAAGGGCTGCGCGGCATCGAAACGCAATTCGCCGACATAGGCGCGCCCCTGCCGATCGACCACCATATCGTTGATGCCCTGCGGCGCCAGCGCGGCCAGATCGGCGTGCAACGCAATGCCGGTAGCCTGTTGCCGCAACAAGCGGCGCTGGCCAGCCGACACGATCAACAGATCGCCGTTGGGCATGAAGCCGAGACCGGAACAGTGATCGTCGAGCTGCGCGACCACCTCTAAGCGCCGCGCGGCGTCGACCGCGCAAACTCGACCGGCGATGGTATCGGAAAAATATAAGCGCTCCGCGTGCCAGCGCGGATCCTCGGTAAACAGACAATCGTCGGCAACGACTTCCAGCGCGCTGCGAATAACAATCGGCATCTTTTCATCCTCGGCAGCGGCGGGCCGGCTTACTGATTGTATGGAGAGTTTATTTTATCGCGACGACCCGCCGGCCAACGACTTAGTGACAGCAACGAATGAGCTACAGCGACGAATGAGTTACAGCAGCTTTTCGTAGCTGCTGATCTGCAGGGTCGGCTCGACATTGGTGTACTTCGGCACATCCGCGCCGAGCTGTGCACTGGCGCGCCCAAACGCTTGTTGAAAGTCCTCCATCGTTTTAAACGACAGATAACCTACACCGTGAAACGGCGCCGCGCCTTTGGCGCCGGCGATACCCACATCGAACTCGATGCCGATCAACTCCGGCGTCAGTAATTCGCGCGCCAGCGGGAGATGCTTTTCCCGATAATAAGCCGCATCGAAAGTGCTGCCTGGAGTATTCGGATAAAGAATGGCGACTCTGATCATAATAAATCTACCTGCCGTATGAGAAATGAACGCTGCGCTGCTGCGCTGGGTCGCTGCGCCGCCGCCGTTATCTGCCAGCTGATAATTCAAACACATAATGGCCGTGCTGTGTTTAGCCTTGCCGATCTTTAATTATTGCCGCGCGGGCAGGCATCGCGCGCGCCGGACGCAGCGCAAGACATTGCCGGTAAAATTAAATATTTGACGGTGCTGCGCGGTTTCTGTACGTTCGCGGCATAGTAAAAATAATCTCAACCCGCTTTGATCGGACTCATCGCCATGACTATTAAAAACTTCTCGCTCGCTAACGCGAGCCGTCGACTCTCTACTGCATCGCCTCTCCTGTTATGCACCGTCTTGATAGGCACCTTGCTCGGCGGTTGCGGAGGCAGCAGCACCAGCCATATTGCCGCCCCCCCCAGCGTCGACAATCCCGGCGTAGCCAATCCCACCGTGGAAGGGCCGATAGCCGGCAATGCATTTATCAGTGCGACCGGCTTTCCACTCGACTCGGTCGGCTATCAGCAAGCGGAATATTTTATCTCCGGCAGCGCGCACAGCTATCGCGCCAAAACGCCGCTGACCAGCGATGGTAAATGGTCGGTGGTCGACGACGCCGAGGCCGCGTATAAAACCCGCATCATGGTGTACCGGCCGATCCGGGCCGGCGATTTCAACGGCACGGTTATCGTCGAGTGGTTGAACGTCAGCGGCGGACTCGATGCCGCGCCGGACTGGGTGATGGCGCACAACGAATTGATTCGCCGCGGCTACGCCTGGGTTGGGGTCTCGGCGCAGAAAGTAGGCGTCGACGGGGGCCCTGGCATTATTCAAGGCGTCGTCAATTTGAATTTAAAAACCGTCGATCCGGCGCGCTACGGCTCGCTGCTGCATCCCGGCGATAGTTTCTCGTACGATATGTACTCGCAAGCGGCGCAAGCGGTATTGCATCCGCAGGGCATCGATCCGTTGGGCGGTCTGAAGATCGAACATGCGATCGCGGCCGGCGAATCGCAATCGGCATTTCGCATGACCACCTACGTCAATGCGTTTGCAACCAACCAATTATTCGACGGCTTTTTCATTCACAGCCGCGGCGCCGGCAGCGCGCCATTATCGGAAGCGCCGCAGGCCGACGCACCGGCGCCGGACATCGTCAATGTGCGCGGCGATCTGCACGTGCCAGTGATGATGCTGCAAACCGAATCGGATTTATTCCTGCTCGGCTCGCTGCCCGATCGCCAAGCCGACAGCGATACATTCCGGCTGTGGGAAGTCGCTGGCACCGCGCACGCCGATACGTACACCACCCTGGGCTCCGGCGATCTCGGCAACGACCCGAGCTTCGCCAACGTACTGTCGATAGATAGCCCGGTGCCCGGCATCATTAGCTGCGCCAAACCGATCAACTCCGGCCCGCAGCACTTTGTGGTCAGCGCCGCGTTTGCCGCACTGCAGAACTGGATCGCCACCGGCACCGCGCCGGCGAGGGCACAGCGCCTGCAAACAGCCGGCGATCCGGCAGCCTATGTCTACGATAATCTTGGCAATGTATTGGGCGGCGTGCGCACATCCTACGTCGATGTACCGATCGCCAAATTATCCGGCGCCGGCCAGACCGGCAGCGGCTTTTGTTTTCTGTTCGGCACCACCGAGTTATTCGACGGCGCCACGCTCGCCAATCTTTATCCGACCCACGCAGCCTATGTCGCGGCGGTCAGTGCCTCGGTCGATAGCGCGGTTGCCGAAGGCTTTCTGCTGGAGGCCGACGGCGTGCTAATTAAAACCGCCGCGCAAAATTCGACGATCGGCGATCAGCAGTAATACATCTTTAACGCTGAAGTTTCTCATCGCGCGGAAACTTCAGCGTATTTTTCTCGCCATTTTTTTATTCGCTAACGTTGTTCGCTACTTGAGCCCCGCCGTTACTCGGGTCTTGCCGTTATTCGCCACGCCAGCATTTTATCGTCGGTTTTTTTCTCCCAGGCATAGCTTTGCTCAACCAGATCGGGTGTGCGGTTACGCAAAATTTCCGGCAATTCGTCTTTGTACCTGGTCGCGACCAGCACTAATTTCGGATACGGCGGTGTTTCGATAAATTGCTGCAATTGCTCCGGATTATCCAGCTGCCGTATCGGCAATTGAACCTCCGAGTAATACAGCAGCCGCCCGAGCGGCCGCTCGCGATAAATAGCAATATCGGCGGCGGCCAACTGCGCCGCCAGCGGTTTCAGGGCGCGCGCAAATGGCGCTTCGCTGCGATAAGTATCCAACAGCGGTTGCTGCCAAAAAAATAGCCCGCCCCAAAATATGATCGTCGAGCCGATAATAGCGACGATGGCTGCATCGGCATGTTTACGACGCCACCAATACAATCCTGCCAGCGCACACAAACCAAGCAAGCCGATCGCCAGGCACAACCATGCAGCTTGTTGCGGTAATACCGCGCCTATGCGTCGTTGCAAATGCGGCAATAACAACGGTATAACAGCCTGCAGTAACCCGACCAGCGTCAGCAGTGAAATCGATATTTTAAGCGCCCAGCTGCGCAAGCGCGAAAATTGCGGATCACTGAGAAAGCGCGCGCTCAGCAGAGCGCAATAGGGCAGGATCGGCAGAATGTAATAATTGCGGCGCGACCCCGACAGCGAAAAAAATAAGAAAATAAACGCCAGTGCGCAAAAAACCCAACGCACATTGGGCTCGATACGAAACTTTTTCCAAGTGCAGGCGATCAATGCCGCGATGACGACCGGCGACCACGGAAACATGTATTGAGGAATGGCGATCAGGTAGGTATAAATCGGTTCGGTGTGATCGAACGGCGCGAAATAGCGCACGATATTTTCGCGCATCACCAGACCGAGTCCACTCGGCTCCGTCGCAGCCATAGTCGCATGCGGGGCTGGATGACTGGCCGCAAAAATAAATGGCAACAAATACACGGCGGCGGCCACCAGTAAAGCCGATACATGCGCGCCGTTGAGATGCCGGCGCCAGCGTTGTTCGGTAACTATATCCGCCAGCAGCGCCAATACCGGCACCACGACTGCGGTCAAACCCTTGAACTGCGCGCCGACCGCAATCAGTAGATAAAACACCATATAATTGAAAAAGCTCGGCGCATTATCGCGTCGCGACCAATACCAACCGACAGCGGCGATAGTAATCGCCAGATTTTCCATATCGGCCTCGCCGAGTCGACCCCATTGCAGAAAACCAAAACAGGTCAGCAAAATCCAACCGGCCAGGGCGCCGGTTTTTTCCGACCAAAGACGCCGACCGAGATCGATGGTGGCCCAAAGCGCAACCAGTGCCGATAACGCGCTCGGCGCGCGCATCGCCAACTCATTTACGCCACCGGTTACCGTCGCCACCAGCAGCTCCAGCCAATAACTCGCCAACGGCTTGTCGAAATAGATCGTGCCGTTGATGGTCGGCGTAAAGTAATCGCCGCTGAGGACCATCTCGCGCGCGATCTCCAGCCAGCGATCCTCCGATTGCCAGGGCGTAGTCGCACCCAGCTTGTAAAACAACAGTGCCGCCGCCAGCACCCAGAAGAAACTGCTTAGACCGCGTCGATCGCTTAAACCTTTATACATGGCAATCACTGGCTCGCTCCAACTCCGAAATTAACCGCGCGATGATAACCGTAATCTGCGGTTCGCATTAGCGTTCTATATTTTTAAACCTCGAACCTTCATCAAAGCTAAACAATCGAAGCTTAATATCGAATTTTGTTCGTATTGGATGATCTCTGTCAGGTTGCTCTAAGAATAGGGGCTTATAGTGAGTCGCCATTTCGGCGGTTTTTTGCTCATTCGGTCGATAACAATCATGCAAACCCCTTTTGCTAAAGCCAATATACCGAAAGAATCGCTATACATAGGCCTGTCGGCACTGCTGTTATTCACTGTCGGGATTTGGACGCAACCCTTCGTCGAATTCGATTCGCGCTTCGCATTATTCGCGCAGGAGATGTGGCGGCACGGGCCGAGCTGGTTTCCGACCACGTACGGCACTCCCTATCCCGACTACCCGGCGACCTCGACCTTCTTGATCTGGTTGGTATCGCAGCCGTTCGGCGCGGTGACCAAATTGTCGGCGGTATTGCCGAGCGCGCTCGCGGCGGCATTGAATCTCGCCATAAGTTATCGATTGGTGGCGCGTTTCTCTCGCCAGTGGGCGCTGGCGACCGTCTGCTTCGAGCTGCTCACAGTGACTTTTTTGGACGAGGCGCGCTCCATTTCGCTCGACCAATTGGTGGCGACGGTAACGCTACTGAGTTTTTATCTCGCATACACCGCTACTCGACAATCGTTGACGCTTGTTATCGGCTTGGCTGCGCTGCTAATAATCGGCTTCGCCATTCGCGGCCCGCTCGGCGTGGTCATGCCTGCCGGCGTGGTCTGCAGCTACTATCTATTGTCGGCGCAGTGGCGACGCCTGCTGTTATTCGGCTTGAGCGCCAGCGCTATTTTACTGATTTGCTGGTTCGGCCTACTCGGCCTCGCGAACCATTTTTATGGCGCCGATTTTGCGCGCGATGTTATCCATATGCAGGTAGCGGGCAGAATGGATAGCGGTAAAACAGCGCCTTGGTACTATTTCACTAGTAGCTTCGGCAACTATGCACTGAGCTATCCGATAGCGGTATTGATGGTAGCGTTGTTGACCGCGGCAAAACCCTCGTGGTGGCGCAAGCAGATAAGGAGCGAGCGCGAATCCTTTCTGGTTTACATGATCGGCTGGATACTAATTGTAATGGCCGGCCTATCTATTCCCGAGACGAAAAAGATCCGCTATTTATTGCCGACGATGCCGCCTATCGCGGTGCTTGCCGGCTATTTATTTTGCGAAGGCTTCGAGCGCAATACGCAGCGCTTACTGATACTGGCCAAGGCCTGCCTGGAAAAGTTGTTATTAGTTTTGCCGACGCTGGCGCTAGTCGGCGTGTGGGTGGCATTCCATCACTCCCATAAACAGCCCGCGACCGTGCACTTGCCGCTGGCACTGATTGCGACACTGTTATGCGCCTGCCAGGCGCTCGCCATAGTCGTGCAATTGCGCGCGCCGCAAAACTATAAGTCGCTCGGGTTGTTGTTGAGCGCGGCACTCGCGGTATGGGTGCTCAATTTATTAGTACTGGAACCGGTGGTTCTGCAGCTGCACGACACGCGCAACTTCGTACAGCAGGTTGAGAAGCTGAGGCAACGACAACCAGGCCAGGTGACATTTTTTCGTGTCGGAAAAGATGCGGCCGCAATTAAGTATCTGGTGAATTTAGATTACGACTTACAACCCACGTTCATTAATGACAGCACCGACATAGATGCGATCAATGCTTCGACATATATAATTCTGCGAGAAAAAGATCTGCCGCAGGCGCAACAATCCACGCGCTTGCAACAGCTGGTACCGGTATTGCGGGACCGCTTCGATCACGACTACTACACCGTGTTTTATCTACGCGGACCGCAAGACCCTCGCCTAAATAGCGAGCCGACTAAATAGCCGGCTCCTCCATCGATTGCGTCCGACATTATTAAGCCGCTTGAGCACCATCCGGAGTGCGCAAGAACAATATCAGCGATATCACCGTCAGCGTAATTTCAAAAGCGATCGTGCCTTTTAAGACATCGGTAAAGGCACCATCGAGCACCAGGCCGATCGCACGCGAACCGGCGATGGCAGCGACGCTCAGCAATGCCAGCAACATTCCCAGGCGCAGACGGTCCGGACGCAAACAAAAAAACATAAACAGACCGGTGCCGATCTGAAAGCCGCCGTAAGTTGCGCGCACATCGGTAAGCGCGGACGGTGCCAGTGGGCCGAAACCCATCGGGTCGGTCATACTCAACGGCCAGAATAAATATACGACACCAAAGCCCACGCTCATGATCGCCATTAGAATCAAATAAATTTTTGCTGCACGCATGAAAATCCCCTTACGTCGAATGCTGAATAGTTAGTATTAGATGATGCATCGAAGCGATATACCCAAAACCCTCGCCCTGAATCCCATAACCAAACCTACAACCTACAACCAAACTGACAACTAGTGCTGCGCCCGTCGACCGATACTCTTTTCAGAACGACTTGGCATGGCCCGATATTAGTGCTGTCTTCCCGTTGGCTTCTTGCAATTTTATCGCTCCCTGATACGACGCAATATAAACGAGTGCGCTTCCGGTGTTCTGAAAAGAGCATTCGGTCGCCGAGCTGTCAAGCTAGCCGCCAACGATTACACTCTCTGACAACTGTGCACTAAGTGGCGCAGCCATTGAACCGCAATTTGCCAAGCCTGCCAACCGATGTGGTGGCTGCGATCGTTTATTACCAAAATTTAATACCGCCGGATTTATCCAATCGATAAAACTCGTCGATAATCCAACGCTGCGTAAAATCGTGGGGAGCGGCGTATCCCTTCTAGCGCGCCTAAATCGCTACGCGCTACTTTGCACACGCTACTTTTTATTCAACGTTCACTCTTCTGGAGAAATACTATGGCAACGCTCGCCAATAAAGTTGCACTGGTAACCGGCGGCACCGGCGGTATCGGCCGCGCCACGGCAATCGCACTGGCACAGGCGGGCGCGCGCGTCGTTATCACCGGCCGGCGCGCGGCGGAGGGGCAGCAGACGGTCGAGTTGGTGCGCGCGATCGGCGGCGATTGCCGCTTTGTGTTATCCGATATCACCGTCGCCGCCGATGTCGAAAACGCCGTCGCTTTCACCGTCGCGCAATTCGGTCGACTCGATATCGCGTTCAATAATGCCGGCGTCGACGGCACGCTGACCACACTCGCCGACGACACCGAGGAAAACTTCAATCGCATTTTCAACACCAACGTGCGCGGCGTCTGGTTATCGCTGAAATATGAAATTCGCCAGATGCAGCAACAAGGTGGCGGCGGCACCATCATCAACAACAGCTCGATTTACGGCTCGCGCGGCACTGCATTCATGGCGAATTACGCGGCCGCGAAACATGCCGTCGAAGGTTACACAAAGGCCGCCGCGCTCGAAGTCGCGGCGATGGGAATTCGCGTCAATGCCATCGCGCCCGGCTATACCCGCACCGACATGATCACCCAGCACTTGAACCCGGAGGTCGAGCAGTTCATGATCAGCCACCAACCGCTCGGGCGCCTTGCCAACGCCGAGGAAACAGCCGCCGCCGTGGTATTTCTCGCGTCCGACGCCTCCAGCTTTATCACCGGCGCCAGCCTGCCGATCGATGGCGGCTTCCTGGCAAAATAATCGCAAAATTGCTGCGCTTGATCATGCTGCGTTAAAAATGGCTTCAAAATGCTCATTTACTGTCGGGTAAACTCCGCTTTTGAAGCCATTTTTGCCTTGCCTGATCTGCGCTCGCTAATTTTGAAGAGGCAAATCGATCGCAGCGCACGCCGGTAAAATTAGCGCGCCTTACCGACACAACACCGACGATTTTAAAATTTATCGCTGCCGATTTATTTATGTCGACACATCCATAACAGCGGAGAATTTCCATGAACAAAACCATGCAGGCCTACCGCATTCTCGATTGGAGCAAACCGCCGCAAATGGTCGAAGTCGATGTGCCGCAACCCGGCCCCGGCGAAGTGCTGATCAAGGTCGCGGGCAACGGCCTCTGTCATTCGGATATCGGCATGATGCAATTTCCCAAGGAAATGGGCGAAATGCTCGGCTGGCGCGTGCCCTTCACGCTCGGCCACGAAGTCGGCGGCTGGGTCGAACGCTGCGGCGCCGGCGTTAAAAATTTCCAGCACGGTGAAGCAGTGGTATTGATTGCGGTGCATTCCGACGGTAGCTGTTCGTACTGCCAGCGCGGCCTCGATAACGCCTGCATCGACGGCGCGGCGGGGCGCGGTTACGGCCGCGACGGCGGGCTCGCGCATTACGTCATCGCGCAGGCGCGCGAGCTGGTCAAGCTCAATTCGCTCGATCCCATCACTGCAGGTCCATTGACCGATGCCGGTTCGACTTCGTATCACGCGGTGAAACGCGTGCTGCCGAAATTGGTGCCCGGCTCGACCGCCATCGTGCTCGGCGCCGGCGGGCTCGGCAGCTTCGCCGTGCAGTTTTTGCATGCGTTGAGCGCGGCGCGCATTATCGTCGTCGATACCAATGAGCAGCGGCTCGCCTTTGCGCGCGAACTCGGCGCGCACGAAACGGTGGTCGGCGTAAACGACAATACAGCCGAGGCGTTACAGCAACTCACGCACGGCGAAGGCGCGATGGCGGTGCTCGATTTCGTCGGCATCGACGCCAGTATCGAAGTCGGCCTTAGCGCAGTGCGCCGCACCGGCTCGTTCGCCTTGATCGGCGCCGGCATGGGCAAATCGAATCAACCGTGGTTCCACACGCTGCCGCGCGACGGCGAAGTGTTTTGCTTCCAGGGCGGCAGCAGCTCCGACACGCGCGAGGTCATCGCGCTGGCCGAGGCCGGCTTGATCCGCAACGAAGTGGAAGTGTTTCCATTCAGCAAGGTCGACGAAGCCTACGAAAAACTGGACAAAGGCCTGTTGCGCGGCCGCGCGGTGGTGACGCCGAATCAGTGGGATTGATTAGCTAACTAAACGTAGATAGATCAGGGGGCAGTCCCCGCCGGGGGGCTGACCTCATCGACAAATTCCGCTCTATTTCTAATTTATTTTTAAATGGATTTTTTCGGCGCCTGCGGCGATCGGACGCAGGTTTCGCCTACTGGCGAGTCACTTGTACTCGGCGTAAACGCCTCGCCCTTCGGGTCGCCCTTGCGGGCGCTCAAATTCGCACGCGAATTTGTCAAAAGTAGCACTTTCGAATTATCGACTGCCGCGCTGGGGCCTTCTAGCCGCTGAAGCGGCTGAAGGGAACGGCAAAAGCAAGAGCAAGAGCTATATTGGAAATTCGCGGTCTGCCCAGGACGACCCTATCTGCGGCTTCCCTCTTTTTGCGAACATCGTACAATACTTCATCCGTACGTAACTCATCGGCAAAATGGTCCAGCGACTAAAGAGGCGCCTTCGATGTCCAACTCCAGCTTTCTTATCGGCGCCAATGCCGATACGCAAGTCGCGCTGACACTGCGCATGGCAAACCGGCACGGCCTGATCGCCGGCGCCACCGGCACCGGCAAAACGATTACGTTGCAAACGCTCGCCGAAGGTTTTTCGCAGGCCGGCGTGCCGGTATTTATGGCGGATATCAAAGGCGATTTATCCGGCCTGGCGCGCGCCGCGACAGCCAACGAGAAAGTTCAGCAACGCATCGCGGCGCTGCATCTCGACAACTATCAGGCGCGCGCCTATCCGGTGCAGCTGTGGGATTTATACGGCAAGCTCGGCCTGCCGATTCGCGCCGCCACCTCGAGCCTCGGACCGCTGTTACTGGCAACGCTGCTCGAATTGAACGATACGCAAACCGGCGTCTTGTATGCAGCCTTCAAGATCGCCGACGAAGCCGGCCTGGCGCTGCTGGATTTAAAAGATTTACGCGCGCTGCTGAGCTGGATTGCCGACAACAATAAATCGCTGCAGGCGAAATACGGCAATCTCAGCGCGGTTAGCGTCGCCGCCGTGCAGCGTCAGCTGTTGGTGCTGGAAGAGCAAGGCGCCGAACAATTCCTCGGCGAACCGCAAATCGTGCTCGCCGATTTAATGCAGTGCGACTTTTCCGGCAACGCCGTGATCAGCATTCTCGACGCCACCACTCTGATGACGAAACCGCGCTTGTACGCAATGTTTTTATTATGGCTGTTGTCGGAATTGTTTGAAGAATTACCGGAGGCCGGCGATTTGGATAAGCCGAAATTGGTTTTCTTTTTCGACGAAGCACATTTGTTATTCAACGACGCGCCGAAAGCGCTGGTGGAAAAAGTCGAGCAGGTGGTGCGCTTAATTCGCTCGAAAGGCGTCGGCATTTACTTCGTCACGCAGAGCCCGCTCGACATCCCGGAAAATATTCTCGGCCAACTCGGCAATCGCGTGCAGCACGCCCTGCGCGCCTTCAGCCCGAAGGATCAAAAAGCAGTGCGCACCGCCGCGCAAACCTTCCGCGCCAATCCCGCGCTCGATACCGAGCAGGTTATTACCGAGCTGGGCATCGGCGAGGCATTGGTGTCGGTACTCGACGATAAGGGCCAACCGACGCCGGTGCAGCGCATCTCGATCTGCCCGCCGCAATCGCGCATCGGCCCGCTCACCAACGAAGAGCGCAACGATCAGATGTCGCGTTCGCCGCTGCGCCAGAAATACGAACAGACTCTCGATCGCGAATCGGCGTATGAAATTTTAGCGAAGCGCGCGCAGGCGTCGGCCGCTGCGGTTGAGGCACCTACTGTCGATAAAAAAGAAGACGGCCCGCCGCTGATCAGCGATGTCGCCGGGGATTTGTTGGGCGCGTTTGCGAAGAGCGCGGTGCGGAGTTTGGGCAGTCAGGTGGGCAGGCAAATAATTCGTGGGGTATTAGGATCAATATTAGGTAACGCTAATAAGCGAAGGTAGGGTGGATCATTCGATCCACCATCCCGCTACGCTAACTTTCGTGGGAATCGGATTAATGATGTACCCTACGAAACCGCTTAATTTCTAATTTATTTTTCTATTTTTTGCAACGCCTGCGGCGATCAGGCGCAGGTTTCGCCTGCTGGCGAGTCACTTTTTCTTGCCGTCGCCAAGAAAAAGTAACCAAAAAGAAAGCGACCCTCGCCGGGAGCTCCCAACAGCGTCAGGTCGAAAACTAATTAGTTTTCGACTACTCGATAATTCGAAAGTAGCACTTTCGAATTATCGACTGCCGCGCTGGGGCCTTCTAGCCGCTGAAGCGGCCGAAGGGTAAGAAAAAATCAGGAGAAAAATCCATCTTAATAATTGGGAGAAACTGCCAATAGCTGAAATTTCGACCTCTCCAGGATACGCTTAATGATGGGCCACTGCTTATGATTGCTTTGCAGAGTAGCGGATAAGGCGCTCAATATCGGCTTGATGTTTTTCGCGTTGTTGCCCTGCAGAAATTACTGCCTTTTGCTTCATTTTAATTAGCGATGCTACGGAGGCAAGCTTAATCGGTATGTTAAACAATTTTGCGTCTAAAGCCGCGACAGCAACTTCAAGATACGACGGACCATCTAACTGGCAAGTAAGTATCTCCGCATAAAGATGTTGCTTCAATGGAATTTGAAGCGCTGATTTTGAAAATGAATTATTGTCAAATCCACTTAAATTTAGATGAGTAAGTGCTTGGTATATTCTTTCGGAGTTTTCTTGGGTGGAGTTAACAAGCAAGTCCATATCATCAACTTGGCGATCGGAGCAATACCATGAAATCGCTAGGCCACCAATTAATACAAACTCTACACCAAAATCCACGAATGCTCGAATTAGCGTCTCATTCGGTCCGAAATGTAGGAGGTTGTCGCCGATCCGATTCATGCCTTACTGCACCAATGATAAATATTGCCTTCAAGACCACATCTCGCTCCCATAGGGAGAGGGCAGCACTCAGTTTTGTTTTTGATTTTTGCCCTACCCTTCAGCCGCTTCAGCGGCTAGAAGGCCCCAACGTGGCAGTCGATAATTCAAAAGTGCTACTTTTGAATTATCGAGGAGTCGAAAACTAATTAGTTTTCGACCTGACGCTGTTGGGTAGCTCCCGGCGAGGGCCAACTTCTTTTGGTTACTTTTCTTTTTGGAAAAGAAAAGTGACTCGCCTGCAGGCGAAACATGCACTTGACCGCCGCAGGCGTTTCCAAAAATGTAAAATAATTTACTCTACAACCGATGGGATCAAACTAAAATTATGCTTGGCAGCGAATCGTGGTCTATCCCAAATTATCTCAGTTCACGCGACGTTCCACTTCCCCTTGCCTCCGCTGCTGCTTAGCCGCATACATATCGATAGCCGCCATCTTAAATATCTGATCGACATTAGTCCCCTCCGTGGGATAAATGGCCGACCCGATACTCGCCCCTACCTGCAACTGCGCATCGCCGATCATAAACGGCTCGCCGACCGCCGCATGCAAGCGCGCGCACAACTCGGTAATTTCGCTGCGCGCATGACAGGGATTGATAATGATCGCAAACTCATCGCCGCCGATGCGCGCCACCAGATCCTGCGTTCTCAAAATGGTCGACAGGCGTTGCGCCACCAACTGCAATGTTTTATCGCCAGCCTCGTGCCCCAACGAATCATTGATATCCTTAAAATCGTTTAGATCGATATAAACGATGGCGATGCTATGTCAGCCGCGCGCGCTCGGCATCGCGCTCCGAGCGCAGGCGTCTCGAAAAAATAGTTGAGAAACAAGTAAAATTTAGAGTGTGCATAAAGCCCACACCCCTCCGATCGTTGCGCGAAAAATCCTACCGCACCAATGGCTGCTGCGATGCATTAGCTAGAGAGCCTTCAAACGAGTAATCGAATTTCCGTAAATCGTCGGCATACAATTCGGCAATTATTTTCCTGGTTCTTTCCGTGTAATACGCGCAAGGATCGATACTTTTTTTACCTTTATTTTTGACTTTCATTTCGCCGATCCCGAAACCCAAGCAGCGGGCAACCGGCGACATATCGCAACGAACATCCTCCAACTTAAAATAGTTAACACTCGCCCCCAAATCGTTCCAAGACGACTGGTCATAATACAATCTGATTCCGCCCCAATTTCCTCTACTGAAGGAGTAGTATTTGTAGCTTATACCGCCATAAAAACTCTCATAAAACTTATCGTAATCCGATGGCAAATAATGTTTATATTTTTGCAGCCTTAAAACAACTTCATCAAAGGAACCAATCGATGGTAACAATATTTTTTGATGCTCGTAAGCCGACACAAATCGATCGAACGGATTTCTAACAATTTGAACGATTTTGAAGCCAGCAAGAGATTCTTTATCGATCTCGTACTCTTTGCACAGCTCAGAAATTATAAGATGGTTTTTTGGAATATGGATGTTTGGATTATAATCAGCAAAGATTTTACCTGCAGAAAGAATCACATCCTTGAATGAATTTGACGCAGTCTTCGCCGGCAACAGCAAAATTATTTTATGCCCTTTTATTAACATGCCAACCCCTACCACAGCTCCTTAACATACCAATCCACTATGAGGTGAATTCGGTGCTCATCGAAATTATTTTGCACGGAATGACGATTACTGTTGTTGATCTCAACCATTTCTCCCGCCTTTAAATATCTGGTCTCATTGCCTACCGTAAACAATACCTTGTCACTGGTTATAATTGGTATGTGTACTCGCTTGCAATTTACCAGCGACCAGCCACTATCGACATGAGGCATGATGGAGGATAATGGCTTAAGCCTCGGCAATATCACGCGAATCAATTCACCATCGCCATATTTAATGGTTAACTTCTCTTTAATATCATTTAAAGAGGTATCGCACTCAAAAAAACTCCACCACTTTGTTTTGTCCTCCTCAGGCGTTTGGCGCGTTTCTGCGCTCAAGTTTTCCAAAGACCACATCATAGCAATCGTATCCGTACTTCCATGCACGTGCTTAAAGACCTCTGTTCTTTCTGCGCCCAGGTCGCACCAATCTTCTTCATTAAGGTGCTTTATTTTTTCTACAAAAAATGAAACATCTGTGACGCCGACATTATTGAATGTAAACATATTCCACCTATCTCAAACTTGCCGAGTGCATCTGTTTTTATATGTTCGAAGCCAATTCGACCCACTTCGTTTCCGAAAGCTTCTTCTATGAATATGTCATTTGTGTATGAGGCATCGGGGAAGCACTGGGAAAACCGTGGAAGTATAAACATCCTTTCCCCGCTATCCACTCCTCGCCACCGCTCCACCTATTCCAGCCCAATTTAACCAGCCCCTTCGATAAAGTGCAATATTGTTCCATCTATCGAGCTGTTAATGCGCGACAGAGCAAAGCAGAGATATCGGCAAACCGAACCTGACCGTTATGCTGGGCTACGACACCCCTACCCTTCAGCTGCTAGAAGACCCCAACTCGGCAGCTGTTGGGTAGCGCCCGGCAAGGGCCAACTTCTTTTGGTTACTTTTCTTTTCGGAAAAGACAAATTCGTTTACGAATTTGAGCGCCCGTAAGGGTGACCCGAAGGGCGAGGCGTTTACGCCGAGTACAAGTGACTCGCCTGCAGGCGAAACATGCACTTTATCGCCGCAGGCGTAGATTAAATTAAATTAAAAATATTAGAGATGGAGCATGTATCGCGTCCGCGCCGCCTCCGCCTCGCTAGGCTCGGCACCTCCCCTCGGCTTTGGCTTCCCGCGTCGCTCTACCTCCTGCATCCATGCAGTCGTACTTTGCGGGGAAGGCAAGGTATTACCGCGTTATTTAATACACACGGCGTTCTACCTGGCCCTGCCGTCGTTGCTGCTTCGCCGCATACATATCGATATCCGCCATCTTCAATATCTGATCCACACTGGCACCCTCCGTGGGATAAATGGCCGACCCGATACTCGCCCCCACCTGCAACTGCGCATCACTAATCGTGAACGGCTCGCCGATAGCTGCATGCAAACGCGCGCACAGCTCGGCAATTTCGCTGCGCGTATGGCAGGGATTGATAATGATAGCAAACTCATCGCCGCCGATGCGCGCCACCAGATCCTGCGTTCTCAAAATGGTCGACAGGCGTTGCGCCACCAATTGCAATGTTCGATCGCCGACCTCGTGCCCCAGCGAATCGTTGATGTCCTTAAAATCGTTTAGATCGATATAAACGATGGCGATGTTATGTCCGTCGCGCGCGCATTGCGCGCAGGCCTCGGAGAGACGCTGAGAAAAATAGCGGCGATTGGCCAAACCGGTGAGGTCGTCGTGCGTAGCAAAATGCGCCAGCCGCGCGCGCTCGGCATCGCGCTCGGAGCGCAGGCGATTATTGATCCGCTCGTACATAAACAGCACGATGATGATCAGTAGATAATTGATAGCGTTGATCAGCAGAGAATCCATGGCTGGATTGCGCTGCGATTGCCTGTCCGGTAATTGCAACAATTGGTGCGTCGACAAATACCACTGCAGCACGCAGGCACCGGCGATCAGCACCGAAACCAGCACGCCTCTGCGCGGTCCGAGAATGCAGAAAGAAAAAACCGCCGGCAGCAGCAGGAATGGAATCGCCGGAGAAACCGGCGCGCCGCCGGTCAAGCCGATGGCCGCGGCCGCCGCGGATAATACGGCCGCCAGCGTGCCGTAGGCAGCCACGCGGAAATATCCGTTCAGCAGTGCAACCAGCAGACCGAAATAAAATGCGTCGGACCCAACGATCAATTGCAAAGCCCAACGGCGCGCCGCCGCATCCATTTGCAAGCCGGCGACGAAGAAAAAATACAGGAAGATAAAAAACGAGACGATATTTAGCGCGAGCAGGATCGCCAACAACAGCTTACCGCGAAAAGACTCCTGCGCTCCCATGCGCCGGTCCAAATAGCTGTACGCCTTCAAGAGCATATTATTGATCTACTTATCTGCTATCGATGCCAACGGTCCATGCAGCGGAGCTGCCGCATGCGCTTTAGGTAGTTTAGCCCTCAATGATAACCGAGGAGATGGAAATCGATTTATATTTTTCCAGGCAGGTATCGCATGGACAAAGTGGGTAATCGTCGTCCTGAGTTATCGCCACAGCGAAAGCTGAGAGGCGCGGCGCATCACGAATAGCTAATTATCGGTCTCGATCTATAGGTAGATAAAACACGACCTGAAACCGGCCCTATTCCGGCTCCATTGCCCTTCAACAGCGCTAACCCAAACCTACGCCGGATCGCTAGGCGTGCGCATGGCGCATCTAGATTAGTAACCTGCCTTCGCAAAGTTCTACGTAGCGAAAAGGTGGATCGAATGATCCACCCTACTGGCTATTCAAATCGACGGTGTCTAGTAGATAAAGAAGCTGTCTTTGAGGCTGCAGCCCTCACCCCCGGCCCCTCTCCCGCAGGGAGAGGGGCGCGATCTTATTTTTCATTGTTGAAGTTGCTCTACCTTCAGCCGCTTCAGCGGCTAGAAGGCCCCAACGCGGCAGTCGAATTTCAGAAAGTGCTACTTTCTGAAATTCGAGAAGTCGCCAACTAATTAGTTGGCGACCTGCTGCTGTTGGGAGCTCCCGGCTAGGGTCGCATTCTTTTTGGTTACTTTTTCTTGGCGACGACAAGAAAAAGTGACTCGCCGGCAGGCGAAACCTGCACTAATCGCCGCAGGCATCACTAAAAATCAATTTAGAAATATTAGCGGTGTATCGCACGCTCACATCAAAAATAATCCGATTTTTCTTAACGAAAAACTACAGAATATTTTCCGCAAGTTTCCTCAACGCGCTTAACACCGCCTTAAAATCCCCGGTCACCATCGACCCAAACTCCGCAGCGGCCGGCCCGGTAATTTCAGTAGCATAAATAATTCTCGTACCGCCGGCAGCGAGCGGAATCAGTTTGTGAGTCACCAATACCCGCGTTCCATCGATCACAGTCTCATCGACAAATAAATTATTCTCTTGCACATCGACCAACGTGCTGGTGAAACCCGCCTCGCCGGGAGGCTGCATGAAAAAAGTTGTGCCCGCAATAAAGTCGCCAAAAATTTCGATATGCTCGATGCCAGCGTTCCAGCGCTTCCAACCCGCAACATCCGCGAATAACTTCCACACTTGCGCGAGCGCGGCCGAGGTTTCAATGCTTTCCGAGTGCGTCCACACAGCGCCGATGCTCGGCGTCCGGTATCGCGCATAAACACTTTCGAAGCGCGCCTTCTCGACAACGCCATAATCGCCCGGCGCATACTGCAACACCCAATCCCCAGCCGTGCCGCGCAACACATCGCCGCCACTACTTCTAGCCAGACTAAACGACTCGCTCATTCTCTTGGCCAGTACCGGAAGCGGCTTATTGCGATACGCACCCGCGCTGCCAAACACCGTCGGCGGCACGACCTCGTATTTCGCATCGAAACGCTCGCGCGATACGCACCAGCGATCGCCGGTCGAACCGGTGACGATCGCGTCGTTCGGCAAATAACGATTGGGCCCTTCGCGACTCATCAACTCGCCGGCGACAACGGCGAATTCAACCGCGACCGTTTCGTTTTTTAAATACAGTGCGCTATCCGCGTCGTTGCGCAGATCGATATTTTGCAATTGCAGCATGGCGGTAACTCAAGATAAATTCAGTGTGTTTTTATAACCCCGCTACCAAGTAGCGGAGGTAGCGCTAGCTACAACATTTTTTGCGAAGTAATGACGCCGGCGATTTGATCCAGCGGCATGATTTTCTGCGCGGCGTCGCGCTTGATCGCTTCTTTCGGCATGCCGAATACCACACAGCTCGCCTCGTCCTGCGCGACGGTATAGGCGCCGGCATTTTTCATTTCCAGCAGACCGGCCGCGCCGTCGTCGCCCATGCCGGTCATGATAATGCCGGTGGCGTTCTTGCCCGCCGATTTGGCCACCGAGCGGAACAACACGTCCACCGATGGCCGATGGCGATTGACCACCGGACCGTCCACCACTTCGGCGATATACTGCGCACCGCTGCGCCGCAGCAATAAATGTTTTCCGCCCGGCGCGATCAGCGCGCGACCGGGAATGACGCGATCGCCGTTTTGCGCTTCGCGCACTTCGATCTGGCAGAGACCGTTTAAGCGCGCCGCGAACGCTGCGGTAAATTTCTCCGGCATATGTTGCACGATGACGATGCCCGGACAGACGCGCGGCAGCGCCGTCAGCACCACTTCGAGAGCTTGCGTGCCGCCGGTGGAAGTGCCGATCGCGATTACGCGGTCGGTGGTCTCCGCCATCGCTTGACCGGCGGCTGGCGCCAGAATCGCATCGGCGCTCAATTTCGGTTTGATCACCGGCTGCGGCGCGGCATGTCCGACCAGGCGTTTTACATTGGCCTGCGCCGCGCCTTTCACCGCGCGACTGATTTCCGCGATCGCTTCGTTGAGAAAACTTTTTAATCCCACCTTCGGCTTGGTAATTATGTCGACGGCACCGGCCGACATCGCCTGCATGGTCGTCTCGGCGCCCTTTTCCGTCAGCGTCGAACAAATCACCACCGGCGTCGGTCGCTCCGCCATAATTTTTCGCAGAAAGGTAATGCCATCCATGCGCGGCATCTCGACGTCCAATACGATGACGTCGGGCCATTCCTTCTGCATTTTCTCCAGTGCAAAAATCGGATCCGAAGCGGCGCCGATGACTTCGATCTGCGGATCGTTTTTCAAAAGTTCGGTTAACACCTGCCGCACTACGGCTGAGTCATCGACCAGTAATACTTTAATTTTTTTCATATTGCCCTCTACTGCCTATGACAGAGAAAACCGTATTCATGAATGCCAGCGTCGCTATCTCGGAAATAATCCGAGCGATGCGGCGCGATTCAGTCGAGCTTTCCCGGCGTATGTTGACGGACCCAGACATCGCCGCTGCCCACCTCGTAAATAATCTGGCGGTGACCGCGACCGCCGAGATGTTCGACCAGCACGGTGAAGCCATGCCGCTTCAATAATGCTCGGCCGGCGGTCACATTGCGATCGGCCACATTCAAATGTTCGCGCGCACGCGGCGCAAACATATTGCCGCCGCCAAATAACTTGACCTCGTAGTCGTAGGGATTCGTGCCGGCCCGCAAAATTTCCTTGAGCAATAGCAGTAAGGCCTCATCGGCGTATTTGCCATTGAGCGCATCGATTTTTTTTCCTTTGCGGCGCGACGGCAACATGTAATGGCACATACCGCCGATATGCCTGCGCGGGTGCCACAATGTAATGGCCACGCACGAACCGAGAATCGTACGAATGCGCGTATCGCTATCGCCGAAAAAAATTTCGCCGGGCTGCAGAAAAATATCGATCGCGGCCGGATTCAACTGCATGATTTAAGGCTTCCGGTAAACGGATGGCGAAATCGCCTTCAATGCGTCGGTGATGCCGTTTAGCGTCTCGGAATGACTAACCAGGAAGTAACCGCCGGATTTCAACAGCGGCACCATGCGCTGCAATACTTGCTGCTTGGTTTTTTGATCGAAATAAATCATCACGTTGCGTAGAAAAATGACGTCGAACTCGCCGAGCGCGGGCAGCGCCGTGTTCAAATTCACCTGCATGAACTGCACGCGGCTGCGCAGCGCTTTATCGATCAGAAAGGTACCTTCCTGCGCGCCGGTGCCCTTCAGGCAATATTTTGTGAGATGCTCGCGCGAGATATCCTTGCTGCGCTCGATCGGATAATGGCCGGAGCGCGCCTGCTCTAGCACGCGCGTGCTGATATCCGAGCCGATTAGCTCCCAACTGCGGGTGCCGAGCACATCGGCCATGATCATGGCGATACTATATAGCTCTTCTCCGCTCGAGCTGGCGCCGCTCCATATCCGCACCGGCTTCGAGCCGCTCGCCAGCGGCGGCAAAATCGTATCGCGCAATAAATCGAAATGCTTGGGCTCGCGAAAAAAATACGTTTCGTTGGTGGTTAACAAATCGACGGCAATCTGCAGCTCGGCGCGCGCATCCGGGCGATTGAGCTGTTGAAAGTAAGCTTCGTAGGTAGGCAGATCGAAGTAATTGACGCGCTTCGCCAAACGGCCGGCCACCAGCGCTTTCTTTTCATTGGACAAGCTGATGCCGGCGATCTGATAAATCATCGCCTGAAAACGACGGAATTCGGCATCGGTTAGCGCTATTTGCATACGGTCACTCTCTACCCAATCCTAGGCTCTGTTAACACTAGGCGCCGCGTCGACCGCAGACGCGGCTATTCTTGCTCAATTTCCGGCGCTGCAGATTCGCCCTCTTCGATGCTGGCCAGCACGGCCATTTCATCGATCGACAACACTTGATCGACATTGAGGATAATGACGAAGCGCTCGCCGACTTCGACCATGCCGCTGATAAAATCGGCGCGAATTTTTGCGCCGAACGCCGGCGCCGGCTGAATCGCATTGGCGGCGATATCCATCACTTCGCTGACGCTATCGACCACCACGCCCACATCCTGCTTCTCGCCATCGTTGTCCATCTCGACGATGACGACGCAGGTGCGGCGCGCGATCTCCGATTGCTGGCGACCGAAGCGCGCCGATAGATCGATGACCGGCAATACCTGGCCGCGTAGATTAATCACGCCGCGGATAAAATCCGGCATCATCGGCACGGCGGTCAACTGACCGTATTCGATGATTTCCTTAACCACCAGAATACTGATCGCAAACGGTTCGCCACCCAGCAAAAACGTTAGAAATTGTTCCTGCTCCGGCTCCGCCACGGCGACCTTGTTACGCTGCGAAAGCTGTTTCATCACTTAATCTCCACTCGCCGATTCGACTCAAAAGCGCACGAATTCTGTTTCTTCCACGGGCTCGGGTTGCGCCGCGGCTACCGATTTGCGCGCGGGTTTCGGCGCGGGCTTGCTCGGCGCGGTCGGCTCGACCGGCGCCTCGGGCTCGTCCACCGCGGTGTCCGACGTTTTGAAAAACTCCATCAGCGTTTGCAATTGATCGGCCTGGCCATTCATTTCTTCGGAGGTCGCCGCCAATTCTTCTGACGCGGAGGCATTCTGCTGCGTCAATTGATTGAGCTGACCCATGGCCAGATTCACCTGTGCGACACCGGTCGACTGCTCCTCCGAGGCGGCGGCAATCTCCTGCACCAAATCGGAGGTCTTGCTGATCGCCGGCACGATTTCATCCAGCAATTTGCCGGCCTGCTCGGACAGCGTAACGCTGCTGGCCGCCACTTCGCTGATCTCGCGCGCGGCTACCTGACTGCGCTCGGCGAGCTTACGTACTTCCGCCGCCACCACGGCGAAACCTTTGCCGTGATCGCCGGCGCGCGCCGCTTCGATCGCCGCATTGAGCGCCAACAGATTGGTTTGATAGGCGATGTCATCGATGATGCCGATTTTTGCAGCGATCGCCTTCATCGCCGCCACGGTTTGTTTCACCGATTGACCGCCCTCGCTGGCTTCGCGCGCCGCCTTGGTAGCCATGCCATCGGTAACCTTGGCATTTTCCGCATTCTGGCCGATCGATGCCGTCATCTGCTCGATCGACGCGCTGGTCTCCTCCACGCTGGCCGCCTGCTCGGAGGCCGCCTGCGATAACGATTGCGCGGTAGAGTTCACTTGATCCGAAGCATTCGACAAGCTGTCCGCCGCAACCCTCACATCGCCGATGATGCGCGACAGGGTCTCGACCATTTCGGCCATCGCCCGCAATAACTGGCCGGTTTCATCGTTCGATTTGGTTTCGATTTTTACCGTCAGATCGCCCTTCGCCAGGCGATGCGCGGCGGCGACCGCCTCGCCGATCGGGCGCGTCACGCTGCGCGTCACCCAAGCGGCGACGAAGATCGCCAGTAGAATGCTGATCGCCGCCAAACCGGTTAATAATTTGCGCGCGGTATTGTACAAATTGATGGCGCCTTTACCCGATTCATCGACCAGATCGGTTTGGAACTGGATAAGATCGTGGATCGCGTTGAGATAGGTTTCCTGCAACGGCGGCAATTCGTTAAGCAATAGCTTCTTTGCCTCCGATTGCTTGCCGTCGCCCGTCAGTTTAATAATACGCGCGCGCATCTCGACATATTCTTTGCGCGCGTCGTTGGCACTGTTCAGCATCAGTTTTTCATCGTCGCTGACCAGTACAGTCTCGAGCTTGTTAAGCGCTTCGGCGGTTTTGGTATTTACATCTTCAATCTTAGCGGCGATATCCTTCTGCTGAGACTCATCGGACATAACAAAATCGCGAGTATTGATCGCATTGGCGTTCGCGAGATTAATTACCTCGTTTTCCAGTACGGTTTTTGGCAGCAAGTCTTCCACCACCACTTGAATATCGCCATTCAGCTTGCCCATTCGCTGCGCGGCAAATGCCAATGTGGCAACCAACAGGATCAGCACGAGTGCGAACCCCAACCCCATTCGCACGCCAATTTTCATATTCTTAAACATACTGTTGCCCACCCCTAAATCTAAAATGACAATGCATAAACTATTCAGCGGTCAACTGCACCGGCTGCGGCTCTAATGATTGCACTTGCTCGATTAAACCCGGCACATCGAGAATCAAGGCGACTTCGCCGCTGCCCAGAATCGTGGACCCGCTGATACCGCGGATATGACTGAAAATTTTTCCCAGCGGTTTGATAACCGTTTGGAACTCGCCCATCAAACCATCGACGACGATGCCTGCTTTAACATCCGCGTAATGCACGACTACTACATTCTCGCGTCCACCGGCGCTGCTGCCTTTAATGTCGAATAGTTCGCGCAAGCGAATGTACGGCAGTACCTCGCCGCGCAAATTAATGTAGTTGCGATCCTCGTCGGCGGAGCGGTCGGCGGTGCCCAACTCCACGCACTCCACCACCATATCCAACGGAATGACGAAGGCGGATTGATTGACGTTGACCAGGAAGCCGTCGATGATCGCCAGCGTCAGCGGTAGGCGAATACTGATTGTCGTGCCGACGCCTAACTCGCTGTCGATACCGACCGTGCCGCGCAGCGATTCGATATTCTGCCGCACCACATCCATACCGACGCCGCGGCCGGAGATATTCGTGATCTGCTCGGCGGTGGAAAAGCCGGCGGCGAAAATTAGTTTGAAAATTTCCTGATCGGTTAAATGCTGATTGGGATTGACCAGCCCTTTTTCGATCGCTTTGGCGAGAATTCTGTCTTTATTGAGACCGCCGCCATCGTCGGAGACTTCGATGACGATGCTGCCCGAATCGTGATAGGCATTGAGTTGAATCGAGCCCTGCGCCGGCTTGCCGCGCTCCTGGCGCAGCTCGGCTTTTTCGATACCGTGATCCATCGAATTGCGAATTAAATGCATCAGCGGATCGCCGATTTTTTCGACCACGGTTTTATCGAGTTCGGTATCCGCGCCGCTGATCAGCAGCGCGATATCTTTACCGAGCTCTTTGCTGACATCGCGCACCACGCGCTGGAAGCGACTGAATGTTTCGCCGATCGCAACCATGCGCAGCGACAATGCGGAATCGCGCACCTCTTCGATAAAACCATTGATATTTTCGCTGGCCTCGATCAACTCGGGATTGGTGCTGCGACGCGCCAGCAAATTACCGCCGGCGCCGGCGATGACCAACTCGCCGATTAAATTGATCAGGCTATCGAGTTTGTCGGCATCGACGCGAATAAATCGCTGTTGCTTGGTCTTAGCATCTTTGACTTGCTGTTGTTTTTCCAGCGCCGCTTCCACGACCGCCGGTTGCACCGAGCCACCCTCGACCAGGATAGCGCCGAGCGGCACCGAAACCTCGTTCGCCAGCTCCGCCTGCGCATTCAGACCATCGCTTAATTCCTGCGCGCTAAGCGTGCCGCATTGCGTGAGAATTTCGCCGAGGCGCATTTCTTCTTCGGGCAGGGCGCGAATCAACTCGACGTAATCGGCGATGCGGCTGCGCGGCGGTAAAATATGAATGCGCGCATCTTCGCGCACGAATTCGAACACGCCTTCGATAGCGGCTTTATCGGCCGCGCTTTTAAAACTGATTTCAAAACCGAGGTAGCAGGACTCCGGATCCATCGCCTCCAGCGCGGGCATCGCCGCCGACAGCGTGGTGATGGAAACGATTTCGCCGATCGTTTTCAAATAGCGCAGGAAGGCCAGCGGGTCCATGCCATTGCGCAAAACATCGGGACCGAAGCGCAGCGAGATGTGCCAATTATCGGTCTCGGCGACCGGTCCGCTGAGATGCTCGACAACTGTTTCCACCACAGCCGGCGCAGCGGCAGCTACTGCTGGTGGCGCGGCGACGATGCCGAGATATTTATTGAGCCGCACGATTAACGCATCGCTATTGGCTTCGATCTTCGCATCGGGTGCATCGGCACCGGCGGCCACGCAATCGACCAGTGCGCTAATTTGATCGCAACTTTCGAGAAAGACCGTCGCAAGTTCGCTATCCAGCACCACTTCGCCGCCGCGTACACGATCGAGCACGCTTTCAGCCACGTGGGTAAATCTAACGATCGAATCGAGCCCGAACAGACCTGCCGAACCTTTAATGGTGTGAGCGGCGCGAAAGATGGCATTGATGGTTTCGCTATCGGCGGGCTGATGCTCGATTTGCAGCAAGGCACTTTCCATGTCCTGCAGTAATTCGCGACTTTCGACTAAAAATATTTGCAGTGCGCCGTCTAAATTCATACGTTTGCTCCGCTCAATTCGCCGTTGCCGGCAAAATAACTTGATCGCCGAATTCAGTCGTTAGATTGCACATATCGAGGCATTCAACCACAGCCTGGCTGTGTTTAACGAGGGTCAGTGGTTTATCGGCCGCCGCGGCTTCGCGCTTGGCCAAGATGAGCAGTTGTAGACCGGCGCTATCGATTTCATCGACCTGCGACAAATCGATTTCGATCGGCTGCGCGGCAGCGAACGCCGCGACAATTTTGCTCTTCAGTTCGGCGGCCGTGTAAATTGTCAGCTCGCCCTCGATCGGCAACTTGTAAACGGCGTTCTTCTTGGCCATGCGCCAAACCTCTTTACATTAAACGTTTTACATTGAGAGCGGGACTGAGAACCGATCGAGTGCGCGCAAGGAAGTTACGGCAAAATTAATTTCGATACCGCACTGAGCATCTGCTCCGGCTTGAATGGTTTGACCACCCACGCCTTGGCGCCCGCGGCCTGTCCCTCTTGCTTTTTGCCTTCCTGACTTTCCGTGGTCAACATGATGATCGGCGTGAACTTATAGTTCGCCAATTTTTTGATCTCTTTCACCAGCGTAATGCCGTCCATATTCGGCATGTTTACGTCGCTGATGATGAGGTGCACTTTCTGTCCGTTTAATTTTGCGAGCGCATCCACGCCATCGCAGGCTTCGATCACGTCGTAGCCAGCACCTTTCAGTGCAATCGCGACCACCTGCCGTAGCGAAGCCGAATCGTCGACGATGAGAATGGTTTTTGCCATTGAGCTCTACTCCAAAATAAAATCTAAGCTTAAAAAAATGTAATGTCGTCTGCTTGCTGCGACGAAGCATGCGCACTTTCGCCGCTATGAATCGAGCGCTCCTCCGCCATCGCGTAGGTGCTTTGCAACTCTTCCAAAATAAATTGCGCATCGAGCGGGATCAAACTGCCGCCGCGCCGGATATCCGCATAGCTGTGCTCCAAGCGCGCCGGCACCGAGCCGATGTGATCGCGCACGTGACTCAACACCTGGCTGACGCGATCCTGAAATTGCAACTGCACCATGGCATCGGAAATTTCGTCCTTGATGCCCGCGCTCTGCGCGCGCAGCACGCCGCTCGACTCGATCAGGCTTTCGGTCACTTGGCGGAAATCGTGCAGCACCAGATCGATCGCTTCTTCGGAGCGGGTCACCGACTGCGCTTCGTTGGCGGCGGTTTGATCGGCCGCGCGCACCGCGCCGCTAATCGCCTTGCTGATGGTCTCGACTTTCGCGCTGATGCGCGTGCCGGTTTCTTTCGACAGAGTGGACAGTTTGCGCACCTCGTCGGCGACCACGGCAAAACCCCTGCCCACTTCGCCGGCGCGCGCCGCTTCGATCGCGGCATTTAATGCCAATAAATTGGTCTGATCGGCGATGCCCGCCACGTCGACCGCCATTTGTTTCAGCTCGACGATGAAATCGAGCAGGCCGTTGACCTCGGTCAGCATCGCGCGCTTGTTTTCCATCGCCGCCTTCAACGACGACACCACTTCGTTCAAGCGCGTCTCGCAGGTTGCGAACACCGATACGGTGCTGCCGCCACCTTCTAAATCCTTGGCTGCGGAGCCGGAGGCGCCGACCGCCGCTTCGAGCTTTTCGACGATGCCGGCAAATTGCGCGGTGAGTTCGCACACCGCTTCTTCCATCTGCGCGCGGCTCAGCTCGATCTGCCGCGACCATACCGGCAGCACGTCGGTGCCAAGCGCCTGCAGGCCATCGGTATAACGCTCGGTCTCGGCTTGGAGATTGGCGGCGACTTCGGCGCGCTCGCGCGCGACTCGCTCTTCAATGGCGTTCGTCAGACTGCGCTGCAGCAGCAGACCGCAAATACCGGCGATGCCAAAAATAACCAGTGCGAAGACCCACGCCTGCCAAGCCGGCCCCATTACCACCACTGCGCCTGCGCTGGCCGCCGCGGCGGGTATCAGCACATACGGCCACACTGCATTTGAATTCATTGGCCCTCCCCCCTTGCACGCCGTGCGCACGACACGGCGATACTTATAGCTCTTTTGACGTCTTGCGAGCGCCGCATAGCACTCGAGACCACGACGGCCATCCGATAGCTTTCGTATCGGTTGCTTTAATCTAGTTCATAACTGGCTTGTTTCAAGCTGCGCGAAACACAGAGATTGGAATGATGGCGAATGCGAATAAACGCCCGCAGCGTTTGAGGATAGACGAAGAATGTCGCGGCCGCCTGCGCGAATTATCTAACGAGCGCCTTAAGGCGCTCATGAGTAAATTGCCGGATGCGCCCCGCGATAGGGCAGGAGCTGCCGATCAGGCGAAGGGGTGGCGAAGTACGATGGTTTCCTTGCGATCGGGACCGGTCGAAATGATATCGACCGGCGCCTTCACGACGGCTTCGATACGCTGGATATACGCCCGCGCATTGGCAGGTAGCTGCTCCAGTTTTTGAATACCGAGCGTGCTCTCCTGCCAGCCGGGCAAGGTTTCGTAAATCGGCACCAGCTCATCGTAATCCTCGGCGTCGATCGGCGATGGCACATTGTTGCCTTCTTTATCGGTGTAGCCGACGCAGAGCTTGATGGTCTCCAGGCCGTCCAGCACATCCAGCTTCGTAATACATAGACCCGACACGCTGTTGATGCGAACCGCCTGCCGCAGCGCGACCGCATCGAACCAGCCGCAGCGACGCGCGCGGCCGGTGGTAGCACCGAATTCGTTGCCCTTGGCGGAAAGATGCTGGCCAACCGCATCGAATAATTCGGTCGGGAACGGGCCGGAGCCGACACGAGTGGTGTACGCCTTGGTAATGCCGAGTACGTAGTCGAGATAGAGAGGACCGAAACCGCTGCCGGTAGCAGTCCCGCCGGCGGTAGTGTTGGACGACGTGACGAACGGATAGGTGCCGTGATCGATATCCAGCAGCGAGCCTTGCGCGCCCTCGAACATAATGCGCTTACCGCTCTCGCGGTAACTGTGCAATAAACCGGTGACATCGGCCACCAACGGGCGAATTATTTCGGCCATGCGCAATGCTTCGGCGCAGACCTCATCGTAATCCAGCGCGGGCACCTTGAAATATTCGGTCAATACGAAATTGTGGTACTCCATGACCTCGCGCAACTTTTCCGCGAAGCGCGCCGGCCGCATTAAATCGCCGAGGCGAACGCTGCGGCGCGCCACTTTATCTTCGTAGGCCGGGCCGATGCCGCGCCCGGTAGTGCCGATTTTGGCGTTGCCGCGCGCCGCTTCGCGCGCCTGATCGAGCGCGACGTGATACGGCAAAATCAGCGGGCAGGCCGAACTGATGCGCAGGCGCTGCCGCACCGGCACTCCGCTCTGCTCAAGCTTATCCATTTCCTCCAGCAGCGCCGCCGGCGATAACACCACGCCGTTACCGATTAAACACAATACGTTTTCACGCAAAATACCGGACGGTATCAAATGCAAAACCGTTTTTTTGCCATCGATGACGAGGGTGTGGCCGGCGTTGTGGCCGCCTTGATACCGCACCACGGCATCGGCCTGATCGGTCAGTAAATCGACGATCTTGCCCTTGCCCTCATCGCCCCACTGAGTGCCTAAAACCACCACGCTTTTATTCATTGCCAGGATTTCTCGATCAAATACCGTTGGATAAAGGAGTGTTCAACGCTACCACCTGCCAGCGCCCGTCGCGCAGCACTAATTGGCGATCGCAATTTTCCGGCGCCGGTTGCTGCGGCAGCGCCGCGATCACTTGCTCGCCGGCGGCGCGCAGCGCCTGCATGACTCGCCATAATTCGGGATCGTCGTCGCACGGGGCGGCGATTGCGCCGGGCGCATCCTGCTCGGCATTGCCCGCCAGCGCGATCAATGCTTTCAGATCGGTGCTAAAACCGGTCGCCGGACGAGCGCGCCCGAATACTTCGCCGACATGATCGTAGCGCCCGCCGTTCGCGACCGCCTGCCCCCAGCCGGGTACCAGCGCCGCAAATACCAGACCGGTGTGATAGTGATAACCGCGCAGTTCGCTCAAATCGAAATACAGGCGTATCGCCGGCAGCCGCGCCTGCACGATGGCCGCCACCGCGACCAATTCGTCGAGGGCCGCGTGCACCTCGGCCGGGGCGCCTGCCAAAATAGCTCGCGCCTTTGCCAATACCGAGAGATCGCCCTGTAACTGACTCAATGCCAACAGCCAGCCACGCACGCGTTCGTCGCGCACGGCGCGCTGTAACACCGCGGCGATTTCCGCGCCGGCCTTGCGTTGCAGCGCATCGAATAACTCCTGCTCATCGCCAGCGCTCAGGACGGCAGCCTGCACCAGCGCACGATAGATACCGACGTGACCGACGTCCAGCGTGACGTCGTGTAAACCCGCCGTATTCAAAGTCTGGAGCATCAATAAAACGACCTCGCTATCGGACGCGAGGCCGGCATCGCCATACAACTCCACGCCGATTTGAATCGGCGAGCGCGAGGCCATCAGGGATTTGGGGCGGGTATGCAGAACGCTACCGGCGTAACAGAGTCGCACCGGCCCATCCTGGCGCAGGCTATGCGCATCGATGCGCGCTACCTGCGGGGTAATATCGGCGCGGATACCCATGGTTCGACCGCTCAATTGATCGGTGACCTTAAAGGTCAGCAGATCGACATCGCTGCCGAGGCCGACCAGCAGCGAATCGGTAAATTCCAGCAGGGACGGCATCACCAGGCGATAGCCCCAACTGCGGAATAGATCGAGCAGGCGGCGCCGCAGTTGTTCTGCGCGCTCGGCCTGGGCGGGCAGCAGCTCTTCCACACCGTCCGGCAATAACCAGCGATCCGCGATTGTCATAGCTCGTCTGTTAACTCGCCTGTCTAATTCATATCGGCGCCCGGGTCCGCATTGCAAACAGGGCGCCCAGCGCGAGCGAGCAAAGCGCCGCAGTGTTCGCGGGTTTGCTCGCGCCATCGATTCGATTTTGAAAAAATTCGGCCCACAAAAAACCCGAGTTGGCCGCGACCTGATGAGGGCGACCAGCCCGGGTGCGCAATGATAACACAACAACCTGAGTTCACTGCCCGCAAAAATCCCGGACAGTTCCTCCCGGTAACGGCACCGCCCTAGCGGGCACCGCCGCGCTGATTGTTGAGATACTTGAAGAAATCGCCCTTCGAATCGAGCAGCAGAATATCGCTGCGATTGCTGAAACTCGCGCGATAGGCACCCAGGCTGCGCACGAAGGCATAGAACTCGGGGTCTTGCTTGTAAGCCTCGGCATAAATTGCTGCCGCCTTGGCGTCGCCCTCGCCGCGAATGGTTTCCGCTTCGCGATAGGCGGTCGCTTCGAGAATAACGCGCTCGCGATCCGCCGAAGCGCGAATTTTTTCGGCCAACTCTTTACCGGTGGAGCGATGTTCGCGCGCCTCGCGCTCGCGCTCCGATTTCATCCGATCGAACACCGACTGGCTGACCTGATCGGGCAGATCGATACGCTTGACTCGCACATCCACCACTTCGATGCCGAACTCTTGCTGCGTAATGGTGTTTAACTGCTCGGTCAGCTCGGTCATCAACGACTCGCGCTCGCCGGACACCACATCGTGCACGGTGCGCTCGCCGAACTGATTGCGCAGGCCGGTTTTAATGCGCTGCGCCAACAATGCCTGCGCACGGTTTTCATCGCCGCTGGTGGCGGTATAAAAACGCGCGGTATCCTTGATGCGCCACTTCGCATAGAAATCCACATCGAGCGGCTTTTTCTCGACCGTCAGAAAACGCTCGGTCGGTGCGTCGAGTGTAATCAAGCGTCGATCGAATTTGCGCACGGCATCAACCGAAGGAATTTTTGCATGTAGGCCAATCGCCACATCGGGATTGACCACTTCGCCGAAGCGCAACAACACGGCGCGCTCGGTGGCGCTGACGATATATAAACTGTTCGCCAGCAGCAGCACTGCAACTACAGCAAAAATCGCTGCAAAAACTATTTTATTGCTCATCTCAGCGCACCTCTCTGCCGCGCGTGGATGTATCGCGGCGCAGCGTCGGCAACTGCTCCAACTGCACCTCGGTGCCGGTTGTGGCGGCCGGGTGCTCGCCGGCATTTTGCTGCTCCATAATTTTATCGAGCGGCAGATACAACATATTGTTACCGCCCGCGACATCGACCAATACCTTGCTGCTGTTGGTCAATACGGATTGCATTGTTTCCAAATACAACCGTTGGCGCGTCACTTCGGGCGCCTTCTTGTATTCGGTTAACAATTTATCGAAGCGCGCAGCTTCGCCCTCGGCGCGCGACACTACTTGCTCGCGATAACCGGTGGCCTCTTCTATCTGACGCTGAGCGCGACCACGCGCCTCGGGAATAATGCCGTTCGCGTAAGTTTCCGCTTCATTTTTCAAGCGCTCGCGATCTTCTTTGGCGCGCGTTACATCGTCGAAGGCTTCCTGCACCTGCGAAGGCGCATGAGCATCCTCGATGTTGACCTTAGCGATTTGAATACCGGTATGGTATGCATCGAGATATTGCTGCAGACGCTGTTGCACATCGACCGCGATCTGCTCGCGACCCTCGGTGATAATCTGCCCCATCACCGCGCCGCCGACCACATGCCGCAGCGCGCTCTCCATCGCCTGTTCCAAACTGCCCTCGGGCTGTTTGACCTGGAGCAAATAATCCTGCGGATCGTTGATGCGATATTGCACCGAGATCGAAATATCGACGATGTTTTCATCCTGCGTCAGCATCACCGAATGATGACCCGCGGATTGCACCTTGGTGACATTCACTTTGGCCACCTGATCGATCAACGGCCAATTCCAATGCAGACCCGGATTCACCGTCTCCAGATATTTGCCCAGGCGCAACACCACCGCGCGCTCCTGCTGATCGAGCTGGTAGAAGCCCAGCACGAAATATAAAACCACCGCGCCGATGCCGAGGAACGCCAACAGGTTGCCGCTCGGAGCTGGCCGACCGACCACCGGCTTTTTGCCGCCGAATAAACTCTGAATTTTTTCCTGAAACTTTTTTAGCGCCGCATCCAAATCGGGCGGCCCTTGATCGCCACCGCCCCAGGGATCCTTTGGCTTACCGCCGCCGGGCTCATTCCAAGCCATAACTTTCTCCAAGCTGTCCGCGCAAGCGAATCGGCGCCGACTGCCGGCGCCTATCCAATCGTTGCGCAGTCTATCAAGTTTGTGGGAACCGCTACACCAATTAGCGCCGAACTATTTTGCGCGGCTATTTTGGACAAGCAATCTATCGATAAATAATGGCGCTAGCGCTGCGCCAACAATTCTTGTGGATCGAGCCGCTCGCCGATAACCAAGCGCTGAAAATCGCTGGCCGGCATTCTGATCGACAACACCACGCAACCGTCCTCGCGATGCGATTCCGCAACCACGGCATCCACCGCATAAAAACGCGCGCGCAAGCGGCCCAAGCGACTATTCAAGACGATGTCGGCGTGCACGACTTCGCCGCATAACAGCTCGTTGATCGCTTGCAGCAATAAATCCAAACCTAATCGTTGCGCCGCGGATACCCATACGCGCTGCGGACGACCAGCTTCGTCGCGGTCGATACGCGGCGCGGCGCCCGCCAAATCGATTTTATTGAATACATCGAGGCGCGGAATTTCCGCCGCGCCGATCTCCGACAACACGTCGACCACATGCTTAATATTGGTGTCGCGCTCCTCGGAAGCGCAATCGATGACGTGCAGCAATAAATCGGCTTCGCCGACCTGCTCCAGCGTCGCGCGAAATGCCTGCACCAGTTTATGCGGCAAGTGGCGAATGAAGCCTACCGTATCGGCCAGTAACACCGATCCTAATTCCGGCACCGACAAGCGGCGCAAGGTCGGGTCGAGGGTCGCGAACAACTGATCGGCCGCGTAGACCTCGGCATCCGCGAGCGAATTAAAAAGGGTGGATTTACCCGCGTTGGTATAACCCACCAGCGACAGCGCCGGCAACTCCGCGCGCTGGCGCGCCCGGCTCGCCTGCTTGCGCTGCACGCGCACTTTGTCCAAGCGCGCGTTGATCGCCTTGATACGCTCGCGCAACAGGCGGCGGTCGGTCTCTAATTGAGTTTCGCCGGGACCGCGCAGGCCGATGCCGCCCTTTTGGCGCTCGAGGTGGGTCCAGCCGCGCACCAGACGCGAAGACATATGCTGCAATTGCGCGAGCTCGACCTGCAACTTGCCTTCATAACTGCGGGCACGCTGCGCAAAAATATCGAGAATTAGACCGGTTCGATCGAGCACGCGACATTGTAGCGCGCGCTCTAAATTACGCTCTTGACTAGGGCGTAGGGAGTGATTGAACAATACCAACTCGGCGCACTGTTCGAGGACCGCAGCGCGAATTTCTTCGAGTTTACCGCTGCCGACAAAGTGCTGTGGATCCGGTGCAGGGCGCTTGCCAAATATAAAAGCGACCGGGTCGCCGCCCGCGGACTGCACCAGCTCTTCGAACTCCTGCGGATCCTGAGAGTCTTCGCGGCTATTGAAGTCCACATGGACCAAGACCGCGCGCTCGCCACCCTTGGGACGCTCAAACAGCAACGACTAACCTCACTCGACGTCTTCTTCGCCGTCTTCCTGATCGGCCTGCGGATTGGCCATCGGCAGACGCACTACGCGAGAAGGTACGACCGTGGAAATAGCGTGTTTATAAACCATCTGGCTAACGGTATTTTTCAACAGCACGACAAATTGGTCGAACGACTCGATCTGTCCCTGCAATTTGATGCCGTTCACCAGATAAATGGATACGGGAATGCGCTCTTTGCGCAGAATATTCAAGTAAGGGTCTTGTAGCGTATGCCCTTTTGACATATTGCTATCTCCTTTAAAAGCCCCAAGCCAGGGGCAGAATGAATGATTTTTTGAAAGCGTCTGAAACCGAAAGCATCCTCTTCCTACGCAGCGAACATCTATTGTGACCGGCGACTACACGATCGGTTCAGCTGCACTTGCGGAAAAGGATGTTAAGTATAACGTAAGCCGATAGCTGTTATGGGGATTTGCTCGAGATATTTCAAGACCAATTGCAACACCGGCACACCGGGCACCACATCGGCGGGAAGCTGAATATTAGGGGCCAGGACAACCCGTTGCTCGCTATCGGTCGGCAGCGCAAACAACTCGGGCCAGCCGCGCAGCCATGTGAGCTGACGCTTCGCCAATTGACGAGTGGCGGCGATGCCGTGTTCGGTCATCGTCGCGAAATCGATTTCTCCGGCCAGATACGCCCAAACCTGTCGATAACCCACCGCCCGAATCGACGGCAACTCCGTATGCAGATCGCCGCGTCGATACAACTTTTCGACTTCATCCACTAAGCCGGCGGCGAGCATTTGCCGAAAGCGCTCGGCGATACGCTGATGCAATACCTGACGGTCGACCGGCGCCAGCGAAAAACTGAGCAGTTGATGCGAACTCGTGCCGGGGTCATTATCCTGCTGCAGTTCGCTGATGGCGGTACCGGTGAGGCGAAACACTTCCAGCGCGCGCTGAATACGCTGCGAATGGTTGGGATGGATGTTGGCCGCAGCGCGCGCATCGACCCTCGCCAGTTCCGCGTGCAGGGCCGGCCAACCGAGCCGTTGCGCTTCGCTTGCAATTTGCTCGCGCACTGCGGCATCGGCTACCGGCATCGGCGCAATGCCGTCGCGCAGCACCTTGAAATACAACATGCTGCCGCCGACCAGCAGGGGAATGCGGCCGCGCGCGCTGATTTCGCTCATCAGTTGCGCAGCGTCGCGACTGAATTCAGCGGCCGAATAAGCCTCGGCCGGATCGCGAATATCGATTAAATGATGGGGTACTCGCGCCAATTCGGCAGCGCTGGGTTTGGCGGTACCGATATCCATGCCGCGATAGACCAGCGCCGAATCGACGCTGATGATTTCGCAGGGATAATGCTCGCACAACGCCAACGCCAACGCAGTTTTACCGGAGGCAGTCGGTCCCAGCAAACCGATTGCGAGCGGCTTATCGCTCGCTTCAATATCCGGCGAGTTGCTCATCGGCCGCGCAAAAATAATTTATCCAACTCGGTCAAACTCAATTGCACCCAAGTCGGTCGCCCGTGATTGCACTGACCGCTGCGCTCGGTCTCCTCCATGTCGCGCAACAAGGCATTCATTTCGGCGAGCGCCAGCCGGCGATTAGCGCGCACCGCACCGTGGCAGGCCATCGTTGCGAGAATTTCGTTGCTGTGCGTTTCGATACGATCGGAACTGCCGTGCTCGAGTAAATCCGACAATACATCGCGCACCAGTTGCTCGGCATCGGCATCGCGCAGCACCACCGGCAATTCGCGAATCAATAAAGATTCCGGGCCGGCCCGCTCCAGGCGCAAGCCAAACGATTGGAATACCTGCGCAAATTGTTCGGCGCAATCCGCTTCGCGCTGACTGACGGCCAGCGCGCGCGGCACCAATAACGGCTGCGCGCGAATACCCTCACCATCGCGCGCCGTTTTCATGCGCTCGTAGGTAATGCGCTCGTGCGCCGCGTGCATATCCACCAGCACTAAACCCTGGGCGTTTTCCGCCAAAATATACACGCCTTGCAACTGCGCCAACGCATAACCGAGCGGCGGAATCGCCGCGGTCTCGGCGCCCTCTTCGCGCGCCGCGCCGTACAAACCGCTGTAAGCCTGCAACTGTTCGCGCACGCTCTGCACGCTCGACTGCGAGGGATTGGCAAATTGATAGCCATTGGGCCGATAACCACCGGAACCCGTCGGCAATTGCAGCATCGATTGCTGCGAAATCGGTTGCGGCGCCTCCGCGATATTCAACGACGCGGTATTGGCCGCCGTCAGTTGATCCTGCGGCCGAATTTCCGCCAACGCGCGATGCAAGCTCCGAAACAAGAAATCGTGTACGGCGCGACCGTCGCGAAACCGCACCTCGTGCTTGGTCGGATGCACATTGACATCGACATTGCCGGGATCGACTTCCAAATACAATACGTAGGCCGGATGGCGACCGCTGTACAACACATCCTGATACGCCTGGCGAATCGCATGGCTTACTAATTTATCCCGCACGCTGCGACCGTTGACATAGAAATATTGCAGATCGGCTTGGCTGCGCGAGAAAGTCGGTAGCGCCACCCAGCCCCACAAGTGTAAATCGCCAACGCGACTATCGATGTGCACCAAATGCTCGAGAAATTCGCTGCCACACAACGCGGCGACGCGCCGCTCGCGCTCCAGATCGGAGAGCGCCGCGCGCAGCGGATAGATACTGCGGCCGTTGTGGCGCAATTGAAACCCGACGTCAAAGCGGCTCAGCGCCAGGCGCTTTACGATTTCTTCAATGTGACCGAATTCGGTTTTTTCGGCGCGCAAAAATTTGCGGCGCGCCGGTGTATTGAAAAATAAATCGCGCACTTCGACGGTGGTGCCGCGCGGATGCGCCGCCGGCGCCAAAGCAACCTCCATTTCTCGTCCGGCACTACTTGCGCACCAGCCACTACCGGGCTTGTCGTCGCTATTGGAGGTTATCGATAGACGCGAAACCGAACTGATACTGGCCAGCGCCTCGCCGCGAAAACCCAAACTGAGCACGCGCTCGAGATCTTCCAATTCGTATATTTTGCTGGTGGCATGCCGACTGAGCGCCAGCGGTAAATCTTCGCGCGCTATGCCACCCCCATCGTCACGCACGCGAATCAAATGCACGCCGCCGGCATCGATATCGATATCGATTTGCCGCGCACCGGCATCCAGACAATTCTCCAAAAGCTCCTTCACCACCGAAGCCGGTCGCTCGACGACCTCGCCGGCGGCGATTTGGTTGGCCAGACGCGGACTTAATAATTGTATTCGGGACATGAAACCACTGCGGATACGCGTCAAAAGGAAGCGCGCATAATAAACGGCGCTCTAGCGCCGCGTACAGGATCTCTATGAGAGAGTTGAGAGTCGGCGAGCAGGGCCGATTATTGAAGCTCGCTGCTGGCCAGCGAGTCGGCGGCGGCCACCGCCGGTTTACCATTGCGTTTCAACCACGCCAAATAGGTATTGGGCGGCGGGTTCTGGCTGAAGTGGCGATTCACGCCGTTGAAGATCGCCTGGGCGATTTGTTGCTGGTAATCGCGCGAGGACAAGCGACGGGCCTCCTGCGGATTCGATACGAAACCGGTCTCGACCAGAATGGATGGCGTATCCGGCGATTTCAATACCACGAATGCCGCCTGCTCGACGCGGTTGGTGTGCAACCTGGTCACGCCGCCCATCGCTTTTAATACATGGCGGCCGATACGCAGACTGGAATCCATCGTCGCGGTCAGAGATAGATCGGCGAGCACTTTTACCAGATCGTCGTCCTTGCCCTCGGTGGATACGCCGCCGATCGCATCCGCCTCATTTTCGCTGGCTGCTAAAAATGCCGCCATCGTGCTGGTGGCGCCGCGGTCGGAGAGCGCGAATACCGAACCGCCCTGCGCCTCGCGATCGCTAAAAGCATCGGCGTGCACGGAGACCATCAGATCGGCCTGCGCCTTGCGCGCCAGATCGCGGCGCGTTTTCAGCGGCAAAAAATAATCGCCGTTGCGAGTCAGGACCGCTTTGTAGCCGCGCTCCCGCTCAAAAATTGCCGCCAGCTCTTTAGCGATAGCGAGGGCGACGCGCTTTTCTTCGAGTCGCCCCGGTCCGATTGCACCCGGATCGTCGCCGCCGTGACCGGCATCAATGGCAATAATCACATCGCGGCGCCCCTCGCCATCGGCCTCTTTAATAGGCTTGGAAACCCGCACTTCGGTGGACGTGACAGTTTCGACTTTCTTAGCGGTTTTAACTACTTTGTTGGTGTTAGCGCGTGGATAAATATCGATTACCAG
>Ga0265327_10000720_pt1 | contig 51998 bp, 51 predicted proteins | sample 41621metaG_FD_202089 | JGI IMG/M metagenome (GOLD analysis project Ga0265327, IMG submission 202089) | Rhizosphere microbial communities from Carex aquatilis grown in University of Washington, Seatle, WA, United States - 4-16-21 metaG | ecosystem: Host-associated > Plants > Roots > Rhizosphere... | reverse complement strand
GCGCTGGTGGTTTTTCATCGTGGGCGTGCTTGATTCCCTCCCGGACATTGGCGGACACTTCCCGTATTGGGCGGCGCAAGAGATTCAGTCAAGCTCGAACTTGGTTTCGTAATTTTGCCTCAGGCCGGTGTCTTGCTCTTCCTTGAGAAGCAGGCAATTGCCGACCGCCAGCCGCTCGATGTCCGTGCCCATGAAGCAGCGGAAGGCATCTTCTGGCGTGCCGACGATGGGCTCGCCCCTCACGTTGAAGCTGGTGTTGACGATGACCGGGCAGCCGGTTTTTTCCTTGAACTTGGCCAGTAAGGCATGGTAGCGCGGATTGGTTTCCGCGTGGACGGTTTGAATTCTGGCCGAATAATCGACATGGGTGACAGCCGGGATTGCCGAGCGGGGGACATTCAGTTTTTCGATGCCAAATAGGGCGTGCTGCTCGGGGCTCATCGCAATGCGCCTGTTCTCCGCCACATCCGCCACCAGCAGCATGTAGGGACTGTCGGCGTCGAGATCAAACCAGTCCGCTACGTCTTCCCGCAGCACGGACGGGGCGAAGGGGCGGAATGACTCGCGGTATTTGACTTTCAGGTTGAGCACCGACTGCATCGACGGCGAGCGGGCGTCGCCGAGGATCGAGCGCCCCCCCAAGGCGCGCGGGCCAAACTCCATACGTCCTTGGAACCAGCCCAGCGCCTTGTCCTCGGCCAAGGCACTGGCGCAAGCCTCGATGATCGCGTCCTCGTCGAGGACATGGAAGCGAGCGCCGACCTGGCGCAGGCGTTGTTCGATGTCCGCCTGCTCGAATTTTGGCCCTAGGTAGGAGCCTTGCATGGCGTCGCGGCCATTGCCCGCCACATTCCTAGGCTGGGCCTTGTGCAAATAATAGCCGGCTAAAGCCGCGCCCAAAGCCCCGCCCGCGTCTCCCGCGGCCGGTTGAATCCAGATGTTCTCGAAACTGCCGTCGCGCAGTAGTTTGCCGTTGGCCACGCAATTGAGCGCCACACCACCGGCCAGGCAAAGATTTTTCAAGCCGGTTTCTTCGGCGATGGAGCGCGCCAAACGCAGCACCACTGCTTCGGTGACCGCTTGGATTGAGGCGGTCAGATCCATTTCCCGTTGCGTCAGGCGTTCCTCCGGCTTGCGCGGCGGTCCGCCGAACAGTTGGTGGAACTTCGGCGAAGTCATCGTCAGGCCGGTGCAGTAATCAAAATAGGACATGTCCAGCCGGAACGAGCCGTCCGCCTTGAGGTCGATCAGATGTTCCAGGATCGTATCGACATAACGGGGTTCGCCGTAAGGGGCCAGCCCCATGATTTTGTATTCGCCGGAGTTTACCTTGAAACCGGTGTAGTAGGTGAAAGCCGAATACAGCAGGCCCAGCGAGTGGGGAAAATGGATTTCCTTGACCACTTGCAAGTCGTTGCCACGGCCTATGCATAAGGAGGTCGTCGCCCATTCGCCCACCCCGTCCATTGTGAGCACAGCGGCTTCCTCGAACGGCGAGGGATAGAAGGCGCTGGCGGCGTGACTGAGATGGTGTTCGGAAAATAATAATTTTCCTTCCCAGTCGAATGCCGGCGCAAACCGCTTGAGTTCTTTGCGCAGCAAATCTTTCAGGAATAGTTTTTCCCTGAGCCACAACGGTATTGCGAGGCGGAACGACGAAAAGCCACGGGGGGCGAAGGCTAGATAGGTTTCGAGCAAGCGCTCGAATTTGAGGAAGGGTTTGTCGTAAAACACGACATAATCGATCTGCTCTAGCGTGATGCCGGCCTCGCCCAGACAGTATTCAATGGCGCGTAGCGGAAAGTCGGAATCATGTTTTTTGCGGGTGAAGCGCTCTTCCTGAGCGGCCGCTACGATAGTCCCATCGCAGACTAGCGCTGCCGCGCTATCGTGGTAGAACGCGGAGATGCCAAGAATGCGCATGGATTGGCTAAAATAAGGTGTAAATGAAGGGGGCGACGGCGGAGCCTTGGGCGAGCACTAGCAAGCCGCCTAATAGCAGCATGGCGACGATGATCGGCAACAGCCAGAATTTTTTGCGCACACGCAAAAACCGCCACAATTCAGCAATGATACTCATCAAAAACCTCAAAATTGATCTTGCAAACTTTTTGGAGCAGGTCCCGGTGGGGTGCGGGCGATCCAATAGGATTGCGACTCGGGATCAAAGCGCAGGCGCAGGGGGTCGCCACCAAAAAGTCTCATTAAGATTCCGACCGGCGTGAACACCAGTAGAAATAAAACGCCCAACACCAGCGGGCTGACGATTTTGTGCAGCAACAAGCCAAACTGGGTCCAAACCCAATTGAGCGGGAATAGGGCTTTTGGCAAAACGAGCGCAAAAAGCAAAAAAACCAGGCTGGCCGCGACCAATACGAGTGACAAGCGGTGGGAGGCCAATCCGGGATGCGCGGACAGAAAAGGGCATTCGCCGCCGGGCAGGGTGAATTTCAGGAAAGGCGGAAGCTTGGAGAAGTAATCCAGGATGGCAAGAATCAGGAAAAAAGCGCTAAACACCAGACCGAATCCCCGGTCAGTCGAACCTTGGGGTTCTTCTTGCCGTGAAAATACTTCATGAGCCATGGGGCAACCTTCGAAAAATGATTTTCCCTAATTATTTATGGGGAATAAAAGCTTCTAGCACAGTATCCAAGAAGTTCCAACCCTGGCGGGTGCAGCGGACGATCCCGTCGCGGTGTTCGAGCAAGCCCGCATGGATGCAGTCCGCCAGCCCCGGTTCCAGCGCCTGCAAGCCTAAACCGGTGCGTTCGGTGAACACCGCATCGACAAAACCTTCCTTCAGACGCAGATGGTTCATGAGGAATTCCAGCGGCAATTCTGCCGCCGTGACGTTGTCGCGGCCGCCGATGCTGGCCGTTGTTCCCGCGGATTCCAGATAGCGGGCCGGGTGGCGGACTTTCCAAATGCGGGCAATGTTACCAGATGCGTCGGTCAATTTGCCATGCGCGCCCGCGCCTAGGCCCAAATAATCGCCGAAGCGCCAGTAGTTTTCATTGTGGCGGCAGCGGAAGCCGTCGCGGGCATAGGCGGACACTTCGTATTGGCGGTAGCCCGCTCCGGCCAGCAAGGCTTGGCAAGCCTCCTGCATTGCCCACAGGGCGTCGTCGCCCGGCAGTTGCGGGGGGTGCTTGTGGAACCAGGTGTTGGGCTCCAAGGTGAGTTGATAGAAAGAAATGTGGGTGGGGATCAGTGCCAGCGCGCCACGGACATCCTCCAGTGCTTCCTCTTGCGTCTGCCCGGGCAGGCCGAACATCAAGTCCAGGTTGACATTGTCAAAACCAGCGGCTTTTGCGATTGCGGCGGCGCGGATGGCTTCCCGGCTGCCGTGGATGCGGCCTAGCGCCTGCAGGTGCCGGTCATTGAGGCTCTGTATGCCAATCGAGAGGCGGTTGACGCCGGCTTGCCGGAAGCCTTGAAACTTGCCGCTTTCCGCCGTGCCGGGGTTGGCCTCCAAAGTGATTTCCGCCTGTGGCGCCAAGGGCAGCCGCGTGGCGACGCCTTCGAGCAGGGCGTGGATGGCTTGCGCGCTGAACAGGCTGGGCGTGCCGCCGCCGATGAACACGGTTTGCACGGTTCGGCCTTGGGCCAGCGGTAAATCTTGGTCGAGGTCGGCCAGCAGCGCATCGACATAGGCCTGTTCAGGCAGGGCGGGTTCAGCCGCGTGGGAATTGAAATCGCAATAGGGGCATTTGCGGACGCACCAGGGAATGTGGATGTATAGACTGAGCGGCAGGAGGGCGGGCATCTGGGGGCGTCTGCAATGGGAGAGGAAATAAAAAAGGCGCGGGGTTTGGCTCAACCTTTCGCGCCTTAAGTCTTGGCTGCCACGGGTCAGGCTTCTGACCCGTGGAACACTGAAATGTTAGGAAAAAGCGAAATACGCCAGAATAAGGTAGCACACCACCGCCAAACCGCCATGGGCCAGGGCCAGCCCTTTGGGGTGTTGGCCCTTGTGGCGGCGCAAGGACAGCACGCCGCCCAGCGCGATGATGACCACCGCCAGGCCGATGTTGACCCAGACCCGTTCGTCGCCGCTCAAGGCGTCCAGGATCACCAGCACCGAACCCAGCAGGGCGAAGCCCGCATGGATCAGGGCAAATTGCTTGGACGAGCTTTGCCCTTTGAGGACATCAATAATCAGCCCCAGGCCCATGACGGCAACCAGGGTGAACACGGCGAGCGCAAAAATTAACATGTGAATCTCCTTGTAAAAAATAGTGGTAATTGGGGCGCGACGATTCTAATAAGGGTTAATTTGTTGGCGCAAGGATTTTGATGCGCCCCGCATCGAAATGGACAGTTTCCTTCGCGTATAGGCTGTGCGCGGGTCGATGGCGGTAGTGGCCCGGTTATCCTGCTAAGATGTTGGCAATGCTAGTTAACCGTTCGGGAGTTTTTTTATGTCTCTGGCCGAAGCCGAAAGGGAAATGCTGCTGGACATCGTGCGCAGGCACGATGCCCAGCCAACCCAACTGCTCCAAATCTTGCGTGAAGTACAGGACGGATTCCATTGCGTGCCCCCCGAGGCGATGGATATCGTTGCCGCCGGGCTTAAGGTTCCCCGCACCAGGGTGCAGGGCGTCGTGGAGTTTTACAGCCTGTTGTCGCTGGAACAGCAGGGCCGTTTCCACATTTTACTCAGCGATTCCATCACCGACCAGATGTTGGGCAGCCGCGCGCTGATGGAGTATTTGTCCGCCAAGCTGGGCGTGGCGCCGGGGCAGACGCGCCCCGACGGGCGGGTGAGCCTGGGGTTCACCTCGTGTACCGGCCTATGCGACCAAGGGCCGGCCGGACTGGTGAACGGGCATTGGCTGTCGCGGCTGGACGGGGAGCGCATAGAGCATATCGTCGATTTGGTGGAGCGCGAAATTCCCCTGGCTAACTGGCCCGAGGCGTTTTTCAAGGTCGAGGACAATGTCCAGCTCCCCGGCCTGTTGCTGGAGCATCCCATCGCGGCGGGGGCCGCGCTAAGGCTGGCCGTCCGTCAAGGGTTTGACGAGATTTTCGTGGAAATCAACCGCTCCGGCCTGCGTGGGCGCGGCGGGGCGGGATTTGAGGCGGCGTGGAAATGGAAATTCTGCGCGGAAGGGCCGGAAGACGAGTTCGGCTTGCCGCTGGCCGGGCAGACCGACCGCTATGTGGTTTGCAACGCCGACGAGGGGGAGCCTGGCACCTTCAAAGACCGCGTTCTGCTCAATAGCTATGCCCACCAGGTGTTTGAAGGCATGACGGTGTGCGCCGGCGTCATCCGGGCGAAACAGGGGTTTCTTTATCTGCGTGGCGAATACCGGCATTTGCGTCCGCAACTAGAGGCGGTGTTGGCCGAGCGCCGCGCCAAGAAACTGCTGGGCAAAAACATCCTCGGCAGGCAAGGCTTTGACTTTGACATCGCTATCCACCTTGGCGCGGGCGCTTATGTGTGCGGCGAAGAGTCGGCTTTGATCGAGTCGCTGGAAGGCAAGCGCGGCGTGCCCCGCGTCCGCCCCCCTTATCCGGTTGTCAGCGGCTACCTGGGCCAGCCCACCGTGGTCAACAACGTGGAAACTTTCGCCGCCGTCGCCGCCATCGCGTTTTACGGCGGAAGCTGGTTTGCCGCCCATGGCACGGAGAAGTCCAAGGGCAGCAAGATTATCAGCATCAGTGGCGACTGCGAACGCCCCGGTATCTACGAATACGACTTCGGCGTCACCATTGCGGAGATTCTGCTCGATTGCGGCGCGGAGCACACGCTTGGCGTCCAAGTCGGCGGCGCGTCGGGAACCATCATCTCGGAGCGGGAATTCCACCGCAAGCTGGCTTTTGAGGATTTGGCCACCGGCGGCTCTTTCATCATTTTCGACAAAACCCGCGACATCTTGGAAGTCGTGCGCAATTTCACCCATTTTTTCGCCCATGAAAGCTGTGGCTTCTGCACCCCTTGCCGGGTCGGCACGACGCTGCTGAAAAAGGAAGTGGACAAAATTTGCGACGGCCACGGCGGCGCCTTGGATTTGGCAGGCATGACCAGCCTCGCCCGCTTCATCAAAAGCGCCAGCCATTGCGGCCTGGGGCAATCCGCCGCCAATCCGGTGCTGGGCACTTTGGCGCATTACCCGGAAGCGTACAAGTCGCGCCTCAAAGCGGTCAGCTTCGAGGCGGGCTTTGACTTGGACGACTCTTTGGAAATCGCCCGGCGCATGAGCCTGCGCGACGACGCGCTGGCCCATTTGGAACAGGAGGGGATATGAACAATCACACATTGACAATAGACGGCAAAACGATTGAGTTTGAAGACGGGGACACCATCATGGCGGCGGCGGCCCGTGCCGGCGTCTACATCCCTCACCTTTGCCACAATCCTGAATTCACCCCGCAAGGCAACTGCAAGCTATGCGAGGTCAAGGTCAACGGGCGCAACTGCTCGGCTTGCACCTTTCCAGCGGCCGAGGGACAAATTGTGTTGAACCACACCAAGGAGTTGAGCGAAACCCGGCGCACCATCACGCAAATGCTGTTCGTCGAAGGCAACCACTTGTGTCCGGGCTGCGAGAAAAGCGGCAACTGTAATCTTCAGGCCGTGGCCTACTCGCTCAACATCACTGACAACCGCTTCCCCTTGCTTTATCCCAAGCGGGAAGTGGACGCCTCGCATCCGGACATCCTGCTCGACCGCGACCGCTGCATCTTTTGCGAATTGTGTGTGCGGGCCAGCCGGGAGGCGGACGGCAAAGACGTGTTCGCCATTTCCGGGCGTGGCATCGGCAACCATCTCATTGTCAATTCGCCCAGCGGCAAGCTTGTGGACAGTGGCCTGGAAGCCAGCGACCGCGCCGCCCAAGTCTGCCCGGTCGGCGCGATCATCATCAAACGGCATGGCTTCGAGGTGCCCATCGGCCAGCGTATCTATGACCATCGTCAGATTAGCGAAGTGAGCTTGAAAAGCGAACAAGGCGAGGCGGGAGGCGGCCATGCCTAGGAAATTGACCATCGCCACCACCTCGCTGGGCGGCTGCTTCGGCTGCCACATGTCTTTGCTGGATATTGACGAGCGCATCATCGACCTGACCGAGATCGTCGAATTTGACCGCTCGCCGCTGACCGACATCAAGCATTGCAGCGCAGTCGTAGACATCGGCCTCATCGAGGGCGGCGTCTGCAACAGCGAAAATGTCCACACCCTGCGCGAGTTCCGCAAATCCTGCAAAGTGCTGGTCGCCGTCGGCGCCTGCGCCATCAACGGCGGGGTGCCTGCGATGCGCAACCATGTGCCCTTGGAAGAATGCCTGGCGGAGTCGTACTTGATCGGCCAAGGCTTGGACAATCCGCAAGTGCCGAACGACCCGGAGCTGCCGTTGCTGCTCGACAAAGTGCATCCCATCCATGAGTTGGTGAAAGTGGATTACTTCCTGCCCGGCTGTCCGCCCTCGGGCGATGCCTTCTGGAAATTCCTCACCGACTTGGCCGCCGGCAAGACCCCGGCGCTGCCGTATGACTTGGTGCATTATGACTGAGCTTGGCCGCCGGCAATCCAACGCATAATTTGAGGTGACCCCACTATGATAAGCAAAGAACGTCTGGACGAGTTATTCGATAGCCTGGGTTCCAACCTCAGGCTGCGTACCCCTGATCTGTGCGTCAAAATCCTCCACCAAGTCGCCCGCGAATCCGAGCAGGCCAGTCTAAAAGCCTTGGGTGAAGGCGATTTGTGCGCGGTCAGTTACGAAGATCCGAAAGAGTTGATCTGGCGGCGGCAGCACTGGGCGGATTTGATCTACCGCTCCGACAACGGCGGCAAACTATTGCCCCGGCTGTTGCGCGTAGCGATGATCAAAGTGAACATCCACACCTCCGCCTTGGTGGGGCAGGCGGTGGCTTACAAGATTGATTGTAATTGGTACGTGCGGCAGTGAGCGGATGCCAGTCGGTTAAGGTGCGCACTGGGCGCCTTAAGCGGACGGGTAATGCAACGCCTCGGCAACAAGGATGACCCGCGTTGAAGGACGGGGTGTTGCTGATTGACGCATTGATGAGCTTGTCGGAACACAGGCTGAAGCCTGCCCATCGCGCCGATAGAAAAACCGTCTGGCGGGTTTCCCCGGCAGACGGCTATTCATTCCCCGTCCACTAGGACGATTAGGACGATGCTTGGCGGCCAAGAGTCCCCAAACTAGGCAATCGCTCTTCTCGCCATGCCCAATACCGCAAGTTCCAAGCTAAACAGGGTGGTGGGTTTAATGGGTTTATCGAACTGGGAGCGCGGGCCCTTGGCCCGCCAGCGGGCGGGCCGCACGCGCGCCTGGAATGCCAGCGTCAATTAAATAAACCCACCGCCCTAAGGCGACGTTAGGCGCGGGCGGGCTTCGAGGACGAAGACGCAGGCGAAAGCTGAAGTCGAATAGCGCATACTAGCCGCTTCCGATTACCCACCCCGATTGATTTCAAAAAACTATGCGGAAGGCAAAATTGATGCTCAAGACGAGGCGCAGCCGTCGGCGGATTGAGTTTTGGGCTGCGGCGTTGCTGGGCGGCGCAGTGCTGGGCTGGTTCGTATTGCGGCCGATCAACGATTTTGTGGCCTGGCACGAGCACGAAGTCAACGCGCCGTCGGCGTTTGACTATGTTTGGGGGGAATTGGTCGGCGCGCTGCTCGGCTTCAAGCCGCTGAAGAGCGTGTTCTACGCCGGGGTGGGGGCGTTTTTTGGGCTGCTGGCGGCGGTGTTCCATGCGCGGGTGAGCGAGCGCAACTGGCGCATCGACCGGCTCACCTCGGAATTGCGGCACGACCTCAATGCCCTGGTCGCCGCCGGGGAAAACGAGCAGGTCGAGTTCAAGTCTTCCCTGCGCTGGGATTTGCAAGAGCAGCGCGTCAACCGGGCGCTGGAGGCGGTCGTTTTGAAATCTTTGGCCGGCTTCCTGAATGGCGCGGGCGGCACTTTGCTCATCGGCGTCGCCGACGACGGCCGCCTCCTTGGCCTGGACAATGATTACCAAACACTGAAACGGCAAAACCGCGACGGCTTCGACCAGGCGCTGATGGGGGCCGTCGCCAGCCAGCTTGGCGGCGATTTGGTTCCCCTGGTCCAGCTCGTCTTCCACACGCTCAAGGGCTGCGAGGTTTGCCGGGCCATTGTTTCGCCCTCGCCTAGGCCGGTGTTTCTGAGCCAAGGCGGCACGCCTAAGTTTTATCTGCGCGCCGGGGCGGCCACCCGCGAACTCAATGTCAAGGAAGCCATTGATTTCCAAGCCACGCGCTGGCCGAGTTGACGGGCTTAAATCTCCAGCGGCTTGCCGGTCGGCTTAGGCGCGGGCTTTTGCATCGCCTCGATGCGCTTGCGCAAATCCTCCATGTCCTTTTCCAGCTTGGGCAGGAGGTCTTTTTTCAAGGTGTCGTCGGCTTCGTTTTGGGCCTTGCCGATTTCGTCCGTCAAGCCGCGCCATTCCTCCTGCAAGCGCTGGGCATCGGGCGAGTCGGGCAATTTTTGGAATTCCTGGCGGAACGCCTCCACTTGCCCGCGCAAATCGCGCAAGGCGTCGCCGAAGCCGCGCAATAGCCCGCCGAGCGGAAAAAAGCCCAGCGGATTGGGATAGGCGCCGTTGACCACCGCGCCGTCGGCGATGGCTTTGCCGCCCGGCCCGGCGAGGACGATCTCGATGCGGCGTTGGCCAGGCTGGTCAGGGTCGGGGGCGAGGACAAAGCTGGCTTCGCTGGTGGCGGCGGTGGCGGATTCGCGGGGGATGCCCACTTCGACCAGATGTTCGCCGGGCTGGCCCGGTTCCAGGCCGGTGACTTTGCCGATGGGCCGATGCTCCAGGACGACGGCAGCGCCTTTTTGCAGGCCGTCGATATTGGCGTAGCGGATTTTGAAATGCAGATCCTGGCCGCAGCCGGCCAGGGTCAACAGCAGCAGCGCAAGCAATGGCATAAGCCTGGACATGGGATTCCCCCGGTCAGAATATTTGTTTTTCTGGACGACATTGTACCCCGCCTGGCAGGCTTTGCCTGGTAAGATGTGCCACGCGCCTTGTCGGCCGGGCTCTCCGCCGCCATAGAAAACAGGCGCTTCAGCCCATCTAACGCATAAGGAGACTGATTTGAAGATTGTTAAATTGGCCTTGCCGCTGTTCTTGCTGGCATTGTCCGCCACGCAGGCAGTGGCGGACAACGCGCTGGATTGCAAGACGAGAACCGACGCCATGAACATCATGACCGATGTGATTGTGATACGCCCCGTCGGCTTGGCCGCGACCCTGGCCGGTGGCGTCTTGTTTGTGGGCATCTCGCCGCTGACCGCGCTGGCCTCCATCCCTTACCCGCATGATTCTTTCAACAAAGTCAGCGCGTTGCTGATAGGCGTCCCTTACGGCTACACCTTCGTGCGGCCGCTGGGCGAGTTCAGCAACACCTGCCATTAGCGGCTCAACGCTCCGGCAGTTTGATGCCGTATTTCCTGATGCGGTAGCGCAGCGTTTCGCGGGACGCGCCCAAGGCGCGGGCGGCCGCCACCGTGTTGTGGCCGGTGCGCTCCAACGTGGTTTCGATGATATAGCGATCCATGTCGTCCAGATTCATGCTGCCGTCCAAGGGAATGAAAATCCCGTTCTGCTCGGCAGGCTGCATGGGCTTGGGCGTGGCGACCCCCGGCAATTGCAGCCATTGCGCGGGGAATGTCGGCCCTTCCGAAAACAGCACGCAGCGCTCGACCAGGTTGCGCAATTCGCGCACATTGCCGGGCCAGTCGTGGCTGCGCAATTGCGCCCAGACCGTGTCGGGGATGTGGCGGACTTGGCGGCCTGACTTGGCGTTGAATTCCGCCACCAGCAAGGGCAGCAGTTGCGCCAAATCGTCCTTGACCTCCCGCAGCGGGGGCAGGTTGAGGCGGAACACGCTGAGGCGATGGTAAAGATCGCTGCGGAACTCGCCTTCCCGCGACATTTTCTCCAAGTCCCGGTTGCTGGCGGCGACGATTTGCACGTCCACGACGATCTCCCGCTCGCCCCCCAGCCGCCGTATTTTGCGGTCTTCGATGGCTTTCAACAGCTTGGCCTGCAAATCCAGCGGCATTTCACCAATTTCATCGAGAAACAGCGTGCCGCTGTCGGCCTGCTCGATCAGGCCGCGGTGCCGCCCGGTGGCCCCGGTGAAAGCGCCGGCTTCATGGCCGAACAATTCGGATTCCAATAACTCTCTGGGCAAGGCCGCGCAGTTGAGCTCAACCAGGGGATTCTGCGCACGGGGGCCGGCATAATGCAAGATCCGCGTCACCAGCCCCTTGCCGGTACCGGTCTCGCCGCCGATGACCAGGGCGCTGAACGGCACCTGGGTCAACCGTTCCAGCATGGCGCGGACGTTTTGCGCGGCCTGGCTCTGCCCGACGAAGGCGGACGGGGAATAGCGCTTATGTCGCTGGCGGGCGTGTTCGATGAGGCGGCGCTGGGCGCTGGCGCTACGGCCGGCGCTGGCGACGACCAGATCCAGCCGCTCCAGGTCGCAGGGCTTCTCCAAAAACTCATAAGCGCCCAGCCGCAAGGCGCGCACCGAGTCGGGGACGCTGCCGTAGCCGGTCAGGAAGATCCATTCGGCGTAAGGCTGGCCAGGGCGGACCTCCTCCATCAGATCCAGCGCGTTGCCGTCGGGCAAATTAAGGTCGGACAACACCAGCAGAGGATCGAAACTTTCCCTCAATAAAATTTTGCGCGCTTGTTCGCGGCTGGCGGCCCATTCCACATCCCAGCCGTCGCGGCGGTAATGGCGCGAGATTTCCGCGCCCAGCAGGGTTTCGTCTTCGATGACGAGCAAGCCACCCGGAGTCATTGGTTTTCCTTGCAAGGCAGAAGCAGGCGGACGCAGGCGCCGCCAGGTTCGCGGTTGGACAGTTCGATGCGCCCGCCCAGGTCGCGGGCGAACCGTTGCACCATCGCCAGGCCAAGGCCGGTGCCCCGGATGCGGCTGGTGCTGAAGGCGCGGATGCCGTGACTGAGTATCTCCTCGTTGAAGCCGGGGCCGTCGTCGCTGACGGCAATATCAAGCAGCCCCTGCTCGCGGCGGGCCTGCACGCACACCACGCCCGGTCGCTCGTCCATGGCTTGGGCGGCGTTGAGCACCAGGTTGAGCAGCGCCTGGCGCAGGCTGCAACTGGGCAAGTGGCATTCCAGCCCGGCGGGCATGTCCACCGTCAAGGCAATGTGCCCGGGTATCTGGTAGCGGGTTAGCGAGAGCAACTCCCTCACCAGCGCGGCGAGGTTGAAATCAACCGAAGGGGCGGGTACCTGCTTGCCTTGGTCCAGCAATTCGTTCAACAGCCGCGTCATGCGTTTGAGTTCCGCGCCGATCAGATCAAGCCGCTCGCCCTGGTCGGGCTCGGCGATTTCCCGGCGCAAATTGGCGCAGCTCATTTGAATGCCGGCCAGCGGGTTGCGCAGCTCGTGGGCCAGCCCGGCGGCCAACTCGCCGACGGCGGCCAGCTTTTCCGCGCGCGCCAGGCTGCGCTGCTGCTCTAGCAAAGCCTGGGTGGCCGAACGGACTTCCGCCTCCAGCGATTCGGCATGTTCGCGCTTGGCTTCCTCCAACTCGCGCAGGTGGATGACCATGACGTTATAGCTGTTGAAAACCGGCAACAGCAAAGGGTCGAGATGGTCGGTGGCAATGGGGGTGAAATCTTCCTTGGCCAGATTGAGCAACAATTGCCGAAGATCGTGCAAGGGATTGAGGATGCGGCGGCGCAGAAACAGCCAGGTCAGCAGCAGAATCACCGTCAGCGTGAACGTCGCCAGCCCCAATTCGACCAATGACTCCCGGCCGACTTCTTCCAGCACCTTCTCGCGCTGGTCGGTTTCGGAGTCCAGCACTTCGTGCATCTCGCGCAGCGCGTCGAACAATTCAGTCCGCCCGCTGTCTTTGGAGGTTGCCTTTGCCTGGGCGAGGAAGGCGGTGACGCGGCGCAGCTTTTCCGGGGTTTGCGCGGACAGGTGGGCGTCCTCGTCGGCCAGCACATGGATTTTCGTGGCGATCAAGGCCAATTGCTCGGGCACTAGCACTCCGCCGGACAACACATCCACCAGCACTTGTTGCAGGCTAAGGCCAACATCCTGGATGCGGTGGGAATAGCCGACATAAGCCTGCACCGTGTCCATGCGATCCAGGTTGCGCCAAATCATGCCGCCTAAGATGGCGAGCACGGAAGACAGCAGGGCTAATAGAGCCAGACCGCGCAAACGAGCGGGGCGGTCCAGCAAATTTTTCACGTTGCGTTTGGAAAGCGGCATGGCCGCATTATAGCCTGAGACGGCGGCAAACCCAGCCGATGTTTCGGCCAAGCCCGCCGGGAAAACGGGCGATGCGCTCATGACCGGAACAGCCAGCCACTAGAGGGGGCGGCGGCGTATCCGTTCAGACGGACAGGCGTGGCCGGCGGCCTGCTCATGGCTTGGCAGAAGCCAAGGCGACCCGCTTGCGGGCGGCCAAGGGATGGTCGGAAGAGGCGATATGCTGATCCAGCCCGCGGATTTCGTAGCGTCCGCCCCGGCGCTCGTAGTCCTCGCAGAAATCATGGATGAACTCCATCACCGTATGGTCGACCGTTTCCGCTTCGGACAAGTCGAAAATCAGCGTTTTCCCCTCGGGCATCGTCGCCAGCTCGCTTTTCAGCGACAGAAAATTGGCGAAAAAGGCCGCCCCGTCGATGCGGACATGGAACACGCCGGGCGCGGTTTCCTCGACGTTGAAATACAGCTTCAGCACCTCGTGCCAATTGACGCTGCGCAGCACATGGACGACGAACTCGGCGGCCATGCCGATGGCGACGCCAATCAGCAAATCGGTCGCCAACACGCCGACGATGGTGATGACGAACACCACCAGTTGCTCATAGCCAATCGCCAAGGTTTTCATAAACTCGTGGGGCGAAGCCAGCTTGAACCCAGTGAACACCAGCAGCGCGGCCAGGGAGGCCAGCGGAATCTCGTGGATCAGCCTGGGGAACAGCGCCACAAAGATCAACAGGAAAGCGCCATGGAAAAAATTCGCCCAGGCCGTCCGCCCGCCGTTGTTGACATTGGCCGAACTGCGCACGATTTCCGCGATCATCGGCAAGCCGCCGACCAGGCCGCAGACGGTGTTGCCGACGCCGACGGCGGTCAGGTCGCGGTTGAGGTCGGAATAACGCTTGTATTTGTCGAGCTTGTCCACCGCCGCCGCGCTCAGCAGGCTCTCCAGGCTGCCGACCAGGCAGATGGTCACCACCTGTTCCCAAAACTCCAAAGTGCCGATGAGGGCAAAATTAGGGAAGGTAAAACCGGACATGAAGTTTTCCGGTATCGCCACCAGGAATTTCGGGCCGATGGTGAACTCATGGTGGGGCAGGATCGGGTCGTCGTGCAGGAACATGTACATATGCTCGTGTTCCAAGTCGTAATACTGGCCCAGGATGAGCCCTACCAGCACCACCACCAACGGCCCGGGAATCATCTTCAGATAACGGTTTTTCAGGCGGGACCAGACGACGAGAATCCCCAGCCCCAAGCCACCGATCAGCGCCACCTCGGGATTCAGGTCGATGAGGCTGCGCGGAATCGCGCCGATGGTCTGGAACAGGGTCTTCGCGTCCGGCTTCACGCCTAGCAAGGTGTGGATCTGCTTGGCCATGATGATGATGCCGATGGCCGCCAACATGCCATGCACGACCGAGGAGGGGAAGAAGGCGCTGAGCTTGCCCGCCTTGAAATAGCCCATCAAGGTCTGGATCAGGCTGGCGCAGACGATGGCGGCCAGGGTGTACTTGTAGCCGGCCATCGCGTCGCCCTTGCCGAGTTCCTGCACGGAATCGTAGATCACCACGATCAGCCCCGCCGCCGGCCCGTTGATGGTGACGAAGGATCCGTTGATGCGCGAGACCAGCAGCCCGCCGATGATGGCGGTGATGATGCCGGCCATCGGCGGAAAGTTCGAGGCCAGGGCGATCCCCAGGCATAAAGGCAAGGCGATCAAAAAGACCAGAAAACCCGACATGGCGTCGGCCTGCCAGTTCTGCGCAAGCCCGGCCAGGCCGGTCTGCGGGGCGTCGGGGACGGAGGATGGATTTGCCATAGTGTTGTCAGTCGCTCGGTATTGTGGATATGGACGGCCCGAAGCAGCATCCGTGCCGTCCGCCATGGCGGACGGCAAACGCCTAACTGGCGGAGGCTTGCAGGCCAGTCCCGGCGGCTGCGCGGTCAGCGCGCCGTCGTCCAGGACGGCTGCCATGGTGCAATTCAACCAGCCGCAAGCGGTTGAATTACACCATGGCACCACTGCGGGACGGGGAATCCCCCGCGGCTTACTGTGGCTTTTCCTCGAACGCGCCTTCCCACTTGCTGATGACCACCGTGGCCACGGCGTTGCCGATGAGATTGGTGATGGCGCGCGCCTCGGACATGAAGCGGTCCACGCCCAGCAATAACGCCAAGCCTGCCACCGGCAACACCTCCGTGGAAGACAGCGTCGCCGCCAAGGTGATGAAACCACCGCCCGTCACCGCCGCCGCGCCCTTGGAGGTGAGCAAGAGTACCATCAGCAGCGTGAGTTGCTGGCCCAGGCCAAGGTCAATGTTGAGCGCCTGGGCGATGAATACCGCCGCCATGGTCAAATAGATGGATGTGCCGTCCAAGTTGAAGGAATAGCCGGCCGGCACCACCAGGCCCACCACGGGCTTGGCGCAGCCGAAGGCCTCTAGCTTCGCCAACATGCCCGGCAGGGCCGCCTCCGAGGAGGAGGTGGACAGCACCACCCACAACTCTTCTTTGATGTGCTTGACGAGCCGCCACAGGCTGAAGCCGCTGAACCAAGCAATCGTGCCCAGCACGGCCACGACGAACAGGCCGCAGGTGAGGTAAACCCCGGCCATCAGCTTGCCCAGCGAGACCAGCGCGCCGACGCCGTATTTGCCGATGGTGAAGCCCATCGCGCCGAACGCGCCCAGCGGGGCCAGCCGCATAATCATGTCGATCATTTTAAACAGGGTGGAAGACAACTGCTCCAGCAAATCATGCACCGGCTTGGCCGCCTCGCCCTGGGTGCCCAGCGCCCAGCCGAACAAGACCGAAAACAGCAGCACTTGCAACATCTCGCCTTTGGCGAAGGCGTCCACCGCGCTGGAAGGGATGATGTTCAACAAGAAATCGACCGTGCCCAGCGCCTTCGCCCCCGTGGTGAAACTGGAGACGGCCCCGGCGTCCAGGGTTTTCGGGTCGATGTTCAGCCCCGCGCCCGGCTTCCACAGGTTGACGACGACCAGCCCGATCACTAAAGCCAGCGTGGACACGGCTTCAAAATACAGCAAAGCCTTAAGCCCCACCCGCCCCACCTTGCCCATGTCGCCGGTGTGGGCGATCCCTAAGGACACGGTGAGGAAAATGAGCGGGGCGATGAGCATCTTGACCAGCTTGATGAAGCCGTCGCCGAAGGGTTTCAGTTTCGCGCCGAACTCAGGCCAGAGCAGGCCGACGGCCACGCCCAGCAGCACGCCGGCGATGACCTGGAAATAGAGAGTTTGCAACAAAGAATTTTTCTGGGCGCGGAGTGCCATGGCGGTCGCCTTTTGCTGGAGGGTGGGTTCGCTTGAGCCTGGATGGCGCGGCCATGGTATGCGCCGACGCGCGCGCCGGGACGGCCAGGCCTGCGAAATGCGGATTTTTCCGAGTGGATCGCGGGATTTCTGTGCTTAACGGCTGGCCAGGCTGCCGGGCGGCGGCTTGCTCACGGGGATGGCGGCCAGATCCGGGGTCGCCAGCGGATTGGCGGCATTGGCGCGGGCGGTTTCGCGGTAAAACCGGATCGGGCCGTCTTCCGGAAACTTGCGCGCCAAGGCCTCGAAGGCGGCGGCGGCGGCTTGCCAATCGGCGGCATGGAACAACGCCAGCGCCTCGGCGAAGCGCACCATCATACCCGCGAGTTCGCGGGTGGACGCTTCGACCGGGGCGATCAGCTCATGCACGGCGACCGGGCGGGACTTGCCTGCCAGTAAGAATTTGCCCATCGGCCGGACGATAAATCCCGTGAGATTTTCGACCAGCGGCTCCGACACCAGGATGCGGGTTCCCAGCAGCTTGTTGAGGCCTTCCAGCCGCGCGGCCGTGTTGACTGTGTCGCCGACGGCCCGGTAAGCGCCATGCTCGCGGCCGCCGACGAAGCCGACGCGCATTTCGCCGCAATGCAAGCCCATGCGGATGGGCAGCTTGATTTCGCGTTTCGCCTCGAACGCGTCGACCGCGCGGCGGATGTCCAAGGCGGCGCGTAGCGCGCCGACCCGGATGTCGGTCTGCGACGTGGGGACGGTCCAGATCGCCATCATGGCGTCGCCGGTCACGTCCGAAACCCAGCCGCCGTTGCGCCGCACCGGGGTAAACAGCGTGGCATAGTATTCGTTCATCAACTCGCCCAGCTCCATGGGCTTCATGGTTTCCGCCAGGGCGGTGTATTGCCCCGCGTCGGTGGCCAGGCAAACGCCAAAGGACAGCTTGCTCTCCCAGTGGTCGGCGCCCTCGGGATTTTCACCTCGCCCGGTGGCTTCCTCGGGAATGAAACGGCTGATGACCGAATGGATTTTCCGATTCTCCTGCGACCGCCTCAGGTAATTGTTGAACAAGCAGCTTAACATCCCCATCGGCGCCAGCCACAGCAGCGGCAGCAACATCGGCAGCCACAGCCATTGCGCGCTGAACAGCCAATAGGCGGCGGCGAGATAGCCCAAGGTCAGCGCGGCGATGCCGGACACGCCCACCATCAGGCGCTTCGAGGACAGCCATCCAAGCAGCATTCCCCATGACAGCAGCCAGGCGAACTGCCCCCAGCGTCCGAACAGCGGTCGAATGTCGCTATCGTCCAGCAAATTGGCGACGGCGGTCGCGGCCAGTTCCAGCGAGCTGACCACGGAGAAGGGCGAAAAAAAGACATTGTCCGACTTGTCGGACTGGAAGTCTTCGTCAAAGCCGACCAGCACGATTTTGCCGCGCAAGGGGTGTTTCGCCAGTTCGTCGTTCCGATACTCGAGCAGGCGGTGGTAGGGAATGCGGGCAATCGCCCCGGCCGCGCCGTAATGATTGAAATAGCGGGTTTTTTCGCCGGCCAGCGTTTCGATCACGGTGCGCAGGAAGGTCTGCTGGGCGGGGGGCAGCGCCCCCTCCCGCAGACGCCCGAGTAGCCGCTCGCCTAGCCCGGGTTGCTGTTCAATTTGATCGGCCAGCTCGCTAAAAAAGACGGAGGCGCCGGACAAAGCCGCGCCGAGCAGGGGCGGGGCCGGCAAGGGGAGGGCGTCGTTTTCCTGGGCCAGGCCCGCCAGTTCGCCGCCCAATTTTTTGGCGACGAACAGGCGGAACAAGGCCAGGGGGAAGGTGGGGTGGTCGCCGCTTTCGCCATAACGGCTCAGGAAGCGGTCGGCCTCCTCGCCCTGGGCCAGCAGAAAGGGGGCGGTCGCCAGCGCCGACTGGGCCAGCGCCGACGGCGGCTCCTCAAGGGACTCGACATAGACGTCGCCTTGGAGCTGTTTCAAGCGCAGGTAATTCGCCAGCACCACCGAGCCGGTTTCCCGCATCGCGGCGGCCATTTCGGCGTCGTCCTGGGGCTGCGAGGCGCTGAAAAAAATGTTGAAGCCGACGAGCTCCGCGCCGGCGGCGCGCAGCCGGCGGATCAAATCGGCATGCAGCCGGTGCGGCCATTGCTCAGGATTGCCCGAAACGGACAGCCGTTCCGCCGATTCCCGGTCAATGTCCACGATGACGACCTCGGCGGGCGGGCGCTGCGCGCCACGCAAGGCAAACAACAGGCCCAGGCCGATTTTTTCCTCCAGCAGCGAGACGTAAGGGGCCAGGCTCAACAAGGCGGCGCCCAGGCCAAGGACGATGCCTGGCATGCTTGCCCGCCCCGCGCTATTGAACCCTCTCATATGTCTTGCCGCGTTGGTGTTCGTGTGGATGGCCGGTGGTGGTGGCCAAATGGGCTAATGATAAGCTTGATTGTGGCCGCCATGAAGACCGGGCAGGCTTCTTCCCCATGGAAAATGGTGAATAATTCACAGAAATTTTGCGCCACAGTTGCTACCTTAGCCGCCAAACAAACCACAGCCGCAAGCCCGGCTGTTTTCTGACTTTGCAGCGCCAGTAGCCCAACCGGGGGAAATATGAACACGTCCTTGTCCAAAAATAGGGATTACAAGCTGGTCACCTTCTATCCCACCTATGAAAACGTCCATGCCTTGCTGGCCGAGATCCACCTCTACGTCTTCGGCCCTGAAGGCAAGCTGATCGAGAGCCAGGCCGTGCGGCGGGACAAAGTCACCGTGGCGGTGGCCGACGACGAGTTGCGCGGCGCGAAGATCGTCATCGCTCCGCCCCTTGACGGCTTGGCGGGCGAACCCGTCACCTTGGCCAAGGCCAGGAGCCAACACATCTTCGAAGCCGAGTTGCCATTGGGCGACGCCCAATCGAGCTACGTGCTGCCCCCCGTGCCGGAAGCCATTTGGCGCTGGTGGCTGGTGCATAGCCTGTGGAAAAACGTCCGCAAGGCTTCCGGGAAAAAAACCGGACTGCTGGGCTGGTAGGCCGCCGCATTTTAGAGCTTTGCCGGGCTTTTTCTTGCAAATCCGGCGGCTATGCTATAGCTTAACCGCGTCAAAAAGGCTGGGGGTGCTTGGGCGAAGTCCTGAGCTGAGAGACACCCTTTGAACCTGATCCGGTTAACGCCGGCGTAGGAAAGCCGTTTCGAGCCCTTGAAGCGTATCGAAGGTTAGAAGCACCGTCTCGTAGCGCCCCCTTTTTCCGAATTTTCTTAAACCAGGAGAAAGCGATGAGCGCTGTTCCGAAACCCATCCTCCACGAGGCGGTCACCGCCAAGAAAGCCTCCATCCAGCCCTTCGCGGCCTCGGAGAAGATCTACGTCCAGGGCTCAAGCCCCGACATCCGCGTTCCCCTGCGCAAAGTGTCCCAGTCGGACACGCCGGCCAGCTTCGGCGCGGAAAAAAACCCGCCGCTGTACATCTACGACACCTCCGGCCCCTACACCGACCCGGGCGTGTCCATCGACCTGCGCCTTGGGCTGCCCGCGCTGCGCGAGGGCTGGATCGACGCGCGCGGCGACACCGAGCGGCTGGCCGGCCCCAGCTCCCTTTATGGCCACGAGCGCCAGCACGACCCCAAGCTGACCGACCTGCGCTTCGAGCATATCCGCAGTCCCCGCCGCGCCAAGGCCGGCGCCAATGTCAGCCAGATGCACTATGCCCGCAAAGGCATCATCACCCCGGAGATGGAATACATCGCCATCCGCGAGAACCAAAAACTCGAAGCCGTCAGCGAGCTGTACAAGTTCCAGCACCCCGGCGAATCCTTCGGCGCGTCCATTCCGACGCTCATCACACCGGAATTCGTCCGCGACGAAGTGGCGCGGGGCCGGGCGATCATCCCCAACAACATCAACCACCCCGAATCCGAGCCGATGATTATCGGCCGCAACTTCCTGGTCAAGATCAACTGCAACCTCGGCAACTCCGCCGTGACCTCCTCGATTGAAGAGGAAGTCGAAAAGATGCTGTGGTCGATCCGCTGGGGCGGCGACACCGTGATGGACTTGTCCACCGGCAAGAACATCCACGAGACCCGCGAATGGATCATCCGCAACTCGCCGGTGCCCATCGGCACCGTGCCGATCTACCAGGCCCTGGAAAAAGTCAACGGCAAGGCCGAGGATCTGACTTGGGAAATCTTCCGCGACACGCTGATCGAGCAGGCCGAGCAGGGCGTGGACTATTTCACCATCCACGCCGGCGTGCGCCTGGCCCACATCCCCCTGTCCGCCAAGCGCGTCACCGGCATTGTCTCACGCGGCGGCTCGATCATGGCGAAATGGTGTCTGGCCCACCACAAAGAAAGTTTCCTCTACACCCATTTCGAGGACATCTGCGAAATCATGAAGGCCTATGACGTGGCCTTTAGCTTAGGCGACGGCCTGCGCCCCGGCTGCATCGCCGACGCCAACGACGAGGCCCAGTTCGCCGAACTGCGCACGCTGGGCGAGCTGACCAAAATCGCCTGGAAGCACGACGTGCAGACCATGATCGAAGGCCCGGGCCATGTGCCGATGCACATGATCAAAGCCAACATGGACGAGCAGCTCAAGCACTGCGACGAAGCCCCGTTCTACACGCTGGGGCCGCTGACCACCGACATCGCCCCCGGCTACGACCACATCACCTCCGCGATTGGCGCGGCGATGATCGGCTGGTACGGCACCGCGATGCTGTGCTACGTGACGCCGAAAGAGCATCTTGGCCTGCCGAACAAGCAAGACGTGCGCGACGGCATCATCGCCTACAAAATCGCCGCCCATGCCGCGGATCTGGCCAAAGGCCACCCCGGCGCGCAGGCGCGCGACAACGCCCTGTCGAAAGCCCGCTTCGAGTTCCGCTGGGCCGACCAGTTCAACCTGTCGCTGGATCCGGAAAAGGCGCTGGAATTCCACGACGAGACCCTGCCGCAAGAAGGCGCGAAACAGGCGCACTTCTGCTCCATGTGCGGGCCGCACTTCTGCTCCATGCGCATCACCCAGGATGTGCGCGACTACGCCAAATCCCACCAACTGAGCGAAGAAGAGGCTTTGGCGAAAGGCATGGAAGAAATGTCGGAGGAGTTTTTGAAGACGGGGGCGCAGGTTTACCACAAGGTTTAAGACAATGACTCCGGTTCCCACGCTCCCCGCGTGGGAACCCGTTTTGACCGCTTTAGCGGTCGGTCGTCCGGCGCGGAGCGTCGCAGTCCGCATTCCCACGCCAGAGTGCGGGATCAAGAACAAACCGAATCCGTGAGGATATGATGAAAGTTGTCACATACTCCCATGCGCGCAATGCGCTGAAGTCCGTATTGGATGGCGTCCAGCAAGATGCCGATGTCACCATCATCAGCCGCCGCGCCGACGAAGGCGACGCCGTCGTCATGTCCCTTGATTACTACAACAGCGTGATGGAAACCCTGCACCTACTTTCCACCCCCGCCAATACCGAAGCCTTGGCGCGGGCCATCCGGCAAGACAAAGCAGGGCTGGCTCAAGCGCGGGAATTGATTGCCGATGGCGATGAGTAATGCGTAGTATCCGTTTTGTCCCGGACGCTTGGGAGGCTTATTTGTACTGGCAAGAGCAGGACAGGAAAACCTTAAAGCGCATCAATGCCCTGATTACGGCGGCGGCGCGTGATCCATTCGCTGGCCTCGGCAAACCGGAACCCCTGCGTGGCAACCTGTCCGGTTATTGGTCAAGGCGGATTGATGACACTAACCGGTTAGTTTACAGGGCTGCGGACGATGAGCTGGTGATTATCGCCTGCCGGTTTCATTATGATGGCTGATAGCGGAACTTTCACTGGCCGGAGGCACGCGCCATGATTCGCATCCCCACTGACCGAGTTCCTACCCATCCGGGCGAAATGCTGTTACAGGAATTCTTGATTCCCATGGCGATAACTCCACAAGAACTAGCAGCCGCCACTCGCTTGCCTTCAGATTTTATCGATGCCTTGATTAAAGGCGACAGCCCCGTCAATGCCAGCAGCAGTTTGCGTCTAGCTAGGTTTTTCGGGGTTTCCGCTGATTTTTGGATGAACTTGCAATTGCGCTGGGATTTGTACCAGGCCCAACGTGAAGAGGTGGACGCCTTGCAAAATATCCAACCGTATAAGGCGGCCTAAGACTTAATTGGCCTGTGTGGCTTCAAACCCTCCAACCCATAAAAATACCCATGGCGAAAAAATCCAAGCGCTCCAACCATCCCATCCCGGCGGCCCCAACAGCACCCGCTCCAGCCACCCCTTTTGCCCCCGATGATCCAAAATTCCAAGCCCTGTTTAAGATCCGCACGAAACGCTGGATCTGCCTCGCTTATATATTTGCCTTCCTGCCGGTATGCACGGTGCTGGCCGGCTACAGCATCGACCTGCTGGCCTTCGGGCTCTTTGGACTGTTTGTGCTGGGGCATGTGCTGTACCGGTGGCTGAACCACAGCAAGTGCCCGCGCTGCGGGGGCTGGTTCTTCGTCAAAGAGACCCCCGGAGGGAAAACAGTCGGCAGTGGCCTGTCATTCCCGCCCGTGAATCAATGCCAAGGCTGTGGGCAGAGTTTGTTCGGGTAAGCCGTTTGCCCGTCTCCGCGCTTGCAATACACACGCAGCGTAGATTGGGTTGCGGCTTTATCGCAACCCAAGTAATACCGGGAAATGGTGGGTTGCCAAAAAGATAGCAATCCAACCTACGCCGCTACTTCACTTGCGCTGGGAAGTTCGATTTCGAATGCGCCGAAGCCAGAACCGTCAAAAGCCACCTAATGAACATTCCTTATGAAACGCATTCTCCCGCCAGAACTACTCCCCATAACACTGTGGGATTCTGAGAATAAACTTCTAAATCTTCCACCTGAACTGGCACAAGTTTATATGACGCTAATAGATCGTCATAATCTCAGAGAATTGGCTAACTTACGCGCTAAAAGTGATTCCCCTGTTGGAGGCTTTACCCAAGAGGAAACCAATAAGCATTTTGCCCAGGCCTTTGCTGGCTCAGTGGCAAGAACACAGCTTGCATTCTTAGATCCAAAGGATGACTTGGCTGAAACCTCGAACGCATTTATTTCCATTCTTGCCGGGAATAAACTCAGCTTGACGGATTCGCCTTGCGGCGCTGGTGCCGCTGCCTTTTCTCTTCTTGCAAATATTGCTGAACTGCGTAGGCAAAGTGTCTTGCCCAGAATGCCACTGGATATTTTTCTAATTGGTGCTGAAATATCGGAACCCGCTAGAAATTATGCTCAGGAAATTCTTGGCGAACTTCGGCCTAGCCTTGAGGCCCAAGCAATTTTTGTCGATGCCGAATTTATGGAATGGGACGTTACTTGTTCATTGAGTAATACCGACTTAATTCAATGCATCACCAAAAAATCTATGGGTTATGAAAAGCGCTTATTGCTTATTGCAAATTTCAATGGTTTTTTAGAAAGAGAAGGAAAGCGCAAGGAAGCAGAAAAACAAATTGAAGAGCTTTTTCGTCATATATCAAGCACAAAAAATAGTCTGGCTATTTGGATAGAGCCACAGATGAATTCCGCAACTAAGGGTCTATTTCCCTGGCTTGTTAAAAAAATAAAAGAATCTTGGAATAGATTTGTAAAAATAAACGTGGGAGATAGTTTGTGTCTAACTTCATTATCTTCAGAGACAGAATTTAGACTTCCTCTTAAGCTAGATGCCTCATCTGATGTAAGGCTCGCGATTATTCCTATTGATCTTATTCGGACAAAAAAATGAAATCTGGAGATATTTGTGTTCGTGCCTTGAATCAATATCGACACTATGATGTGCTGGCATATTTAGGGCTTAGATATTATCTTAATAACTCTGCTGCCCGTAGCGATTTGTGGGCGCAAAAAGTAGCAACGGAAGTTATCCTTACCCGCACTGATGCGCCCTATTTTTTAAGCCAACAGTTCAAAGAGTTTGACGACGAAGGCAAAGCGAAACATAGGAACATTTACATTCCTGGCCCCAATGAGGCTTTAGCTGAAATCGCTTTGCTTGGTGAGTGCGCAAAATTCGAGGCTTTTTCAAACCCAGAATATGTATTCAGTTATTCGTTAAACAAGAAAGACCGCAGGAGCATATATCAAAGTTACATGGATGGACTTCGAGGCAGGCATCAGGCTATCGAAAAGGCTTGCGACCTTTATCCGAATGGCGTAGTTGCATACACAGATATTAAAAGCTTTTATCCGTCTATAACGACAGATTTAGCGGCCAAGATATGGAGCAATAAGTGTGATACTTCAGTAATATCAGAAACATACCGAAGTCTAGGGGAGAGGCTTATTGACGATCATGGACGGGCAAGTGGCTGTGGCTCCGCACCACCGCATATCCTTGTTGGGCCAATGTTCAGCCACTTTATCGCCAATCTTGTGCTTAGGGAGCTTGACGAAGAGTTTGTTAAGCTGCCTATAAAGTATTTTCGGTATGTAGATGATATTACTTTGGTAGGCGAAAAACATGATGTAATATCTTCGATAAATATTATGCGCGGTAGGCTTAAGGAGAGATTAAGTCTCGATTTGCATGATGATGATTCCCCAAAAAGCATAATCATACCGAGTCGTGAGTGGCTTAAGGGGAAGGGGGACTTCAAACAAAACAATATTTCATACTCTTGGATGACTTTCATCGCGGATTTAAAGAGGCTTTTGCTTTTTAGCCCTGAAAGCTATGTAAATATCAAAGAACAATTTATTGCAGCCGGATTTCGAATTCCATTTCATGATTATAATAAAGCTATTCGTGAACGCGATTATACCGACAAAATCAGATATTTGCTTGGAAAGCACTGGTTCCGCCTAAAAATAAATTCAATCAATATCAATGATTTAATTATTCGGGCAACATCCATTAGAAATGAATGTGATGTAAAATTCCGTGAATTAGTGAGCAATGCTAATAAATTGACTGGCTTTGAACGAAAACGCTGCATTCCAAAATTACGCTACTGCGCCGGTCGCTTAATCTATCTTGCGACTGATGACACGCTTGCATCGCTTTCTATTTTGGTAAGAGAAATTCCTGAGCTTCATTTTCATGCTGAAGTGATGAGGGCGGTTTCTAGTGGAAATATCAGCGGTATTCTGTCCCTAGGAGTCAATGCGGCACAGGCAGCGGCACAACCACTCAAAGCGGCAGAAAAGCAATGCACGTTGACGAAGCAGTCCCTTACACCATCAGAGCAAAATACATTGAGTATTTTTTTTCTGAACGGTGTTAATGTTGCTCAACCTGGAATACCCGCTGAATATTCAGATATTTTAAGATTAGCTATCAACGGGTCGGACATCGAAGCTATGAGGCAGATCGACAACCCTGTCCTTCGAGAAATTGCTTGTCTTCATGGAGTTGGAGTGCCGAGACACTCAATGTGCCTGGAAACAGCCTTTGATATCGACGAAGAGTTAGCCATGGACGCAATAGAACAGCCTTGGCAATCATCATAATTTGTAGCCTCGCGTAGGGCCATAGGGTGCGGTGAGGGATAAACCGCATCGTTCGCGATTGATGCGCTTCGTTCCTCAGAGCATCCTATGCGGGCTGCGTGTCCCGCCCGGCAATCGGTTGGAGCCGTTGCACGGCGACCGCGATGGGCAATGGAGTATCCGCGTCAACGACCAGTGGCGCATCTGCTTCCGTTTTGACAGCGGCGCGGCGTTTGATGTTGAGATCGTCGATTATCACTAAAGGAGCCTGCATCATGCGAGAAATCCCCTTGGCCCATCCCGGCGAAATTCTCAACGAGGACTTCCTGAAACCGCTGGGCCTTAGCCAGTATGCGCTGGCTAAAACGATAGGCGTGCCGCCCCGGCGCATCAATGAAATTGTCCAGGGCAAGCGCGGCATCAGCGCCGATACGGCTGTGCGCCTGGCCGTGTTCTTTGGCACCGATGCGCAAAGCTGGATCAATCTGCAATCCCATTACGACACCGAACAAGCCAGGGAAACGCTGGCCGACGTGTTGGCGCGGATCAAGCCGTACCAGGCGAACACAACCGCAAACTAAGCCGACTCGCAAACGCTATTGATCCTTTTTGATCTTCCGCATCTGCTCATGCACTTCAACCGCCAGTTTCTCCCTGTCCTTGCCGCCAAACCTGACCATTTCGTCTTGGCCCAAGCCGCCTTGGGCCTGGAGTTTTTCCCTCTGCCGGTCGATGCTTTTTTGCCAGGCGGCGGTCGCTTGCTCGAAGCTGCGGATTTCTTTAAGGAATACGCCGGGGTGCGCGCTTAGATAGTCGTCGATGGCCTGCCGGTGGGTGGCCAGCATCGCCTTCAGCGGGGTGTCGGCGGACACATGGCGGCGGACGGTGCCGGGCGGCGGGTTCAGGAGATTCGAGGTTTGCGCGGTGGTCGTGGTGAGGGTCGCGCCGTCGGAGGCTTCGCTAATCAGCTCGCGGGTCTGCACGGGCGCGCGGGTCGGTTTGCCTTGCGGGCCGCCGGGCACGATTTCGTAAACAGCGGCGCGGGTGCGGTGGTCGGGGCCTAGCAGAATGCGCACGAAGGTGCGCAGGTTGGGGTAGGTGGCGCTCAGGGTTTCGTCTTCGATGTCGGCCAGCCAGGCGAACCCGGCCGCTTCGGCCTCTTGCCGCGCTTGCGTGTAGAAACGCTCGGTCAGCCAGGGGTAGTCTTGCGCCTGGACTTTGCGGAAGACGTGGTTGGCTTGGAAGGCGCTGTCGACCCGGCGGACGATGCCCTGGGCGGCTTTCGCGATCCGCCGGCGCCGCCACAGGAACAAAAAGATGGGCAAGGCCACGAGGACGGCGGCGGCTAGGATGAAATACTGGCTCATGTGGTTCTCCTCCTAGATGGTCCCTTGGTTCGCGCCCGGCTGGCAATCCGCCTCGCTGGCGCAGATGACGCTGGAGTCTTCGCCGCCGTTGGGCTCCAGCGGAAAATACAGCCAGCCGACGACCGCCCAGGCGAGAAAGATCAGCGACAGAATCCCTAAGCAAGCCCACGGCCCTTGGTTGGCCGGTGCGGCGGGCTTTTTGTCACTGCCCGGGTGGTGGGGTTTGACGCAGAGCAGGGCGATGAGGCCGGACAGGAACGGCGTCGTGATCAGGCTCCAGAACGCATAGGGGGTGGCGAAGAAATCGCTCACATAATGCGTCAACACCATGGCGTAAATCATCACGAAAAACACGTCCAGCCATCTTCGGCCGCGCCGCGTCTCGGTCATGGCCGCGCCATTGGCCTTGGCTTCCCGCGCCAATTCCCGGCCCTTCCGGGCCGTCTCCTGCTGGAACGCCGCCGTCGTGTCGGATTCCATGTCGCGCAGCACGCCTTGGACGAGCCGTGTCGTCGCCGGCACGCGCAGGCCTTCCAGGGCCAGTTCGTAGTATTGGTTGTGGACTTCCCGGCTGCTGATTTCGGTGAAGCGGCCCTGCACGCTGAAGCGCAGCATGTCCTGGTGCAGCATGCGCAGCTTCGCCTGCCGTTCGTGCAGGTTGTTGTCTGTTTCCAGGGCCGCGCTGTCCGTCTCCCACAGCAGGCGTTGCAAGGTCAATCGCTGCAAGAGGGCGCAGAGGTAGGGGGCAAAATAGGTGTACAGGCTGCGCGGCGGGCCGGGCTCGTGGTCGGCCACCAGATGCGCCGCGCCCAGGCTGCTGACCGCCGCCCAGTGCTTGGGATTGAGCATGCGCTCGCGCAGTTCCAGGCTGCCGGGGTGGCCGGCGTCTTCCACATGGGCCAGCGCGGCCAGGAACGGCCTGAACCGCGCCTGGCCGTCCGCGCTGGTGAATAGCGTGCGAGGGTCGAAGCGGGCCACGCTGTAGACGGAAAATTGCTGCTGCGTCTCTTGCAGGCCGAAGGCGTTGAGCGGGGCCAGCAGGAAGTCCACCAGTTCCTTGAATCTGAACGCGCCGCCTTGCGCGCCTAGGCGCTGCTCTAGGGGATCGTCCACCCCGGGCGGCGGCAGAGCGCTGCTGGGATCTTGCGGGATGCGGTAGCGGTAGCCGGCCTGTCCGCGCAATTGCGACAGTTGGTAGTTGAGGGTTTGCAAGGATTCCAGCGGGCCGGGCTCGGCGCACTCGAATGTCAAGGCCAGCACGCCCACGCCGTGGGGCGTCAGGAACAACTCGATGCCTTCGCCGGCGCTGCTTAGGGAATAACCGGGGCGCGCTGCCGTCGCGGAGGGCTCGAACACGCCGCCCTGGGGGAACCAATGGTTCACGGTTTCGCTGTCCACGCGCAGATAGCGGTTCGCGCCGCTACGGATGCCGAACAGCACCTGGGCTACCAGCGGCAGGATGTCTTCGCGGTACAGCTCGTGGACGCGCGCGGCTTCTTGCCAGGTTTTCAATTCCCTCGACGGGCTGGTATGGTGCAGCAAGGACAAAGCCCGGACCGCCTTGTCGAGGTTGCCCGGCTCGATCCAAAACGGATACAGCAGGCGGACATCGTGCCGCGCGGGGCCGGGCGGCGTGTTCGCGCTTGCGGCGCTCAAATCGTCTTCGGTCATTTTCCTTAGCCTCTTTATTTTCAAAACGGTTGCGTTGGCGGCATTGTAGCTTGCCGCGTCCCACGCGGCGATGGCGAACCTTAATCGGTCTGTTTCAGCCTGCGGCGAGGCAGACAGGCGGCTTTAGTTTGCATGAATGGCAATGTAACAGTCGATGCCAGGCTAAATTACTGTTATAATGGCAAAATCCTTTAAACCTGAACGCGCCGCGAGCTGTCGCAAACCGGCTCCGCAGCCGAGTTACGAACTTGTCTTGATCCACCCCGACGTACCCAATTTTTCCTGCGCAGACTTAAGCGCGTGGGAATTCCCAGGCTCCGTGACAAACATGCCCCATCCCGTCTCAAGCCGTGCCCGCCTGGCCGCCCTAGAAGAGCACTACGATAAATGAATCAAGAAGAGCAGCAACAGTCCCAGTTCAAGGAACTCATCGCCAAAGGCAAGATGCAGGGCTTCCTCACGTTCTCGGAAGTGAACGACCATCTGCCCGACAACGCCGACGATCCCGACCAGATGGAAGACATCATCGGCATGATCAACGGCCTGGGGATACAGGTGCATGAGGAGGCGCCCGACCCGGACATCATCATCGCCGACGCGGCGGTCATGCCCGACGACGAGGACGAGGCGGCGGAAATCGCCGCCGCGCTGGCCACGGCCGGCGCCGAGCTGGGCCGCACGACCGACCCGGTGCGCATGTACATGCGCGAGATGGGCGCGGTCGACCTGCTGACCCGCGAAAGCGAGTTGCGCATCGCCAAGCGCATCGAGGAAGGCATCAACCAGGCCGCCAGCGAGCTGGTGCGCTTTTCCGCCGCGATGGATCATTTCATCAAAGCCTTCGACCGGCTGGAAAACGGCGAAGTCGCCTTGCCCGACCTGATCGCGGACATCGTCGATCCGACCGAGCCTGAGCCTATCGCGCTGGACGAGTCGGCGGATGTGGAAATCGTCGGCGATGTCGACAGCGGCCCCGCGCCCGAGCTGGTCAAGGAAAAGCTGGACGCGTTCAAGAAGCAGCACAAGACCGCGCTGAACGCCCGCAACAAATACGGCCCCCAGCACGAAAAGACCAAAGCCGCGTTTGACGGCTTGGCGGCCAAGTTCCTCGAATTCAAGAAAAGCCCGACCTTCTTTAAGGAACTGACCGACATCCTGCAATCCGCCGTGGACAAGATCCGCGAGCAGGAGCGCATCGTCATGGCGCTGGCGGTCAACGAGGCCAAAATGCCCCGCGCCGAATTCCTCGAATCGTTCGTCGGCAACGAGACCAATCCGCAATGGCTGGAGGATCGCCTGGCTTCGGGCCAGGCCTACGTCGAGGCCCTGGCCGCCCAGGCCGACGCCATCCGCCGCGCGCAAAGCAAGCTGGCGCAGATCGCCAAGAAAAGCCAGCAAAGCATCAGTGAGATCAAAGAAATCCACAAGCGCATGGCGGCGGGCGACAGCCAGGCCCGGCAGGCGAAGAGCGAAATGATCCGCGCCAACCTGCGCCTGGTCATTTCCATCGCGAAAAAATACACCAACCGCGGCATGCAGTTCCTGGATTTGATCCAGGAGGGCAACATCGGCCTGATGAAGGCGGTGGACAAGTTCGACTACCGCCGCGGCTTCAAATTTTCGACCTACGCCACCTGGTGGGTGCGCCAGGCGGTCACGCGCGCCATCGCCGACCAGGCGCGGACGATCCGCATCCCGGTGCATATGATCGAGACCATCAACAAGCTGAACCGGGTGTCCCGGCAGTTGCGCCAGGAGATGGGCCGCGAGGCGACGCCGGAAGAGCTGGCCCCGCGCATGGAAATGTCCGAGGACAAGGTTTTAAAAGTGCTGAAAATCGCCCGCGAGCCGGTGTCGATGGAATCGCCCATCGGCGACGACGGCGACTCGCACCTCGGCGATTTCATCGAAGACGCGCAAGTGATGTCGCCGGTCGAGTCGGCGACCGCCGCGGGCCTGCGTGAAACCACCTTGAACATGCTGGCGGGCCTCAGCGAGCGGGAGGCCAAAGTGCTGCGCATGCGCTTCGGCATCGACATGCACACCGACTACACGCTGGAGGAAGTCGGCAAGCAGTTCGACGTGACCCGCGAGCGCATCCGCCAGATCGAGGCCAAGGCGCTGCGCAAACTGCGGCATCCGTCGCGCTCGGAGCAGTTGAAAAGCTTTTTGGACATGGATTGACCGGCGCGCGGCCACTCATTTGCGGGGACATATCCGAGGGGTTTCGCCGCGCCGTCAACTCGATCTGCGTGGGCGTCAATAGGGAATTGTCCGTGTTGATTCGGCAGGGAAACCGGATGAGAATGAAAATTGGCTTCGGCCAATAGGCATTACATCATAATTTGGAGGGAGTCTCATGGCATCATCAGACACTCAGTCCCAAAAGCTCGGATTGGCCCTTTCCGGCGGGGGCTTCCGCGCCTCGTACTTCCACATTGGCGTCCTCGCGCAAATGGCCGAACAAGGGCTGCTCCGGCATGTGGAAGTCATTTCCACCGTCTCAGGCGGCTCCATCATCGGCGCCCTGTATTACCTGCACGTCAAAAGCCTGCTGGAAACCAAGAAGGACGAGGAGATCACCAACCAGCATTACGTGGAGCTCGTCGAAAAGATCGAAAAAGCCTTCAAGGCGGCGACGGATCACAACATCCGCATGTCCACCTTCGCCAATCTTAAATCGAACCTCTCCTTTCTGAGGCTGGATTACTCCCGTAGCGACCGGATTTCCACGCTTTACAACGACCTGATCTACCAGGGCGTGCTGCAAGGCGTGTCCAATCCGGTGCGGATGCGCGAGCTGAAAATTTTCCCGCTCATCGCGCCCGGGATCTGGGACAAAGCGTTTTTCCCCCGTACCGGCAACGCCGGACGCCAGGCCAAAGTCCCGATGCTGGTCATCAATGCGACCTCGCTGAACACCGGCCGCGTCTGGCAGTTCACCGCGCAGTCCATGGGCGAGCCCATCACGCAGGATGCCGATGGAAAGCCAGTTTACGAAGAGACCGACTCCAAGCCGATCCGTTTGCGCTGGGCGCAACCCTCTTATGAGCACATCACCCAGCGCCAGCAGAATTTTCCACTGGGCCATGCGGTGGGCGCGTCAGCCTGCGTTCCCGCCCTGTTTCCGCCGCTTTCCATTAGCGGCCTGTACCCGGACATCCGGGTGCAACTAGTGGATGGCGGCGTTTTTGACAACCAAGGCATCGAGAGCCTGCAGTACGAACGATGCACCCACTACGTCATCAGCGACGCCTCGGGACAACTGTCCGTCGAACACCAGCCGCACACTGGCACCGTCCATGTGCTGGCGCGCGCATCCGACGGCATTTATCCGGATCGGGTGCGGACGGAGAGTCTGCAAAAATTATTCAACACGCAAGGGCGCGGGAACGTCGCCTTCATGCATCTGCGAAAAGGCTTGGGGGTGAGCGAGATCCCCTGGATCGCAGCCAGCGGCGAAGCGGCCGGCGAAACAGATTCCATCTCGGCGACCACAAGCAGCTACGGAGTCGCGGCGGAGGTGCAGGATCGCCTGTCCAGAATCCGCACCGACTTGGACGCCTTCAGCGAAGTGGAAGCCTTCTCCCTGATGCTGGACGGATATCAGATGAGCGACCAGGAACTGGCAAAACTAGCAACCGGCGCATTCAAGCCGGACGCGGCCGGGCTCCAAGCTCCGCCGCGGAAAGGCGCGTGGGGCTTCAAGGCCATCGCCCCGTGGATAAGCAACCCGACGCCGGACTACCTCAAGCAATTGGAGGTCGCCAACTACCTCTTCGGCAAGCCTTTATTCCTGATCCCCAGGCTCATGGCTCTGGCCGCCATCGCGGCGGCGCTCTTTTTGGCCGCCCTCTGGCCTTGGCTGCCAGCTCTTCTTGATGCCAGCATTCCGACCGTCGTCATCGCCATGGTTCTCCTGGTGATACTGGCCAACAAGGTCGCGCCACGCTTGGAGAAGATGTTCAGCCTGTTTAAAATCCTCCGCGCGTCGGCGGAGATCCTCTACCGGCTGCTGTTCATCGCCATACCTTCCGTCCTCGGCACCGGCTTCATCCAGCTCTACATCAAATTCATCAATCCGCTGTACCTCAAGCGGGGCAGCGTCGCCGAACTAAAGCGTCGCGAGCCCAGAAGCTAGGCCGGATCCACCCAAGCCCGGCCGCCTAGTGCGGGCGGGCTTCAGCCCCGCGCATTCGTCGGCTCGAACTGCGCAAACCACTGCCCCGCGCCCTCCGGCGAATCCGGATCATAATATAAAGAACGCAGCTTCAGATGCCCCGCCGGGCCGAACTCGTGGCCCGGCGAGACGGTGCGGAAGGCCGTCCCGCCCATCAGTTGGTGGGTGACGGTTTGGAACAGCCGGCCCAGCTTGCCGCCGCGCACCATCGTGTCCAGCATCTCAGGCCCTGCGATTAGATAAACACTGCGCAAACCCCGCTCCCCCAAAGCCCGCGCCAACGGCGCGCCTTCCACCCGCCCGCCTTCCCCGGCGAACAACACCTCATAGCCCCGTCCGCGCCAATATTCGACCTTGGCCGGGTCGGCGTCTTGCCCGGTGGCGATGTAACAAGTCTGGCCGAACTCGCGGATCGAATCCGGCAGCGGGAAATCCAGGCTGGCGCTGGCGACCACAATGGCCGGCTGCGGTTGCAAACCGTTTTCCATCCGCCATTGCAACAAGTCGGCGCTTTCCGGGCGCTGGCCGATTTGCAGGATGTTGCCCAACCGGCCCGCCGCCAGCGAGCGCAAATAGCCGCCATGGGTCACCAGGCAATCGGCCTGGGCCTGCAACTCCAGGAACAGGCGGAAATCGGCGGGGCTGGTCAGGCTCTTCGGCAGATGCGCCGTCCCGTCCGCGTCTTCCAGCGCGATGCGCCCGTCCAGGCTGGACAGGAAATTGGCATAGACGAACGGCTGCTGCGGCGTGCCCAATTCATGCAGCCGCAGCCCCAAGTACAGCCCCTGCAAATCCACCGCCTCGCAAGGCAGTGGAAACAAGCGGCAAACCGTCCGGCTCATGGCGTTTTTTTCCCCTGGCCGTAGTAGCGCCCCGGCAGCCGGGCCAAATCCCGCAAATGCCAAGGCTCGGGATCGACCTCGGCCTCCAGGCGGTCTTCGGTCGGGTCGTCCAGTTCTTTAAAAAAATCGAAGCCGGTGCGCTTTTCGATAGAATCCACGCTGGTCAGATAATGGTCCAGCGGCTCGTCCCCGCGCACCGTCTGCGGCATCACAAACGCCAGCACCTTCTTCGCCTCCGGGGCGACAATGATCTTGTAGAACGCGTCGGGCACCTCCACGCGCCAGGACGAGGGGATGCGCTCGGCCGGCGGCTCGAAGATCGGGCCGGTCACCACCCAGACCTTTTTGAATTGCTTGGCGAACTGGTCGAGTTCCAACTCCTCCAGCCGCTGCCACAGCTTTTCATTGAGGTTCGGCTTTTGCGGCGTGATGTTGGTCATCATAAACGTATCCGCCTGGCCTTCCCGCCCGTACACCACGCTGATGGCGTGGTTCGGGGCCATGTGGCCGCGGTCGTAGCCGCTGCCGGTGTAGTCGTCGTGGCTGACCCGGTTGATGCCGCGCCAGTCGGTTGCAAACCGCGAAGGCCGCTTCAGGCGCGGCGCGTCCGCCGGCGGCGGCTTCAACGCGTAAACCACCCACAACGGATCGCCGCGCAAGTCCGAATAGCCGACCATGAAACCATGGTTGCGCAGCGTCCGCGTCCAGGTGAACGGATTTTTCCAATCCGCCGCGGCGGGCTCGCCCATCCACGCCATCTGCGGGCGGCTGACGTAGACCTCGAACGCATACCAGCCGCCCGCCGCCACCGTGGCCAGCAACCAGGCCGACAGCGGCATCAGCCCGCCTAGGCGGATGAGGAGCGACAACAGACGCCAGACTGAAATACCCTGGATCTTAGGGGTGGGAAGACTCTTTTTAGCCATGTGGAAAGTCAGCGACGAAAAGACGGAGATTTTAGAATCTCAAGGGGCTAGGTTGTAAGCTGTTTATTGGCCGAATTGCAAATGGACTTTTCTCGCGCTGGCGTTTCTCGCGTGGTCGCGCTCCGTGTAAGCGATGTAGCCTTCAAAGCGCTTGGGGAAAGGCAGCGGCCTTGCCGGTTTGTTGCCGTCGACCGTCTTTAGATGTCCAAGCAAGGCTTCGCCCAGCACTTGTCCGAATACCGTGGGGACGGCATTGCCTATTTGTTTGAACGCGTCGGCTTTGTTCCCGCACAAAACCCAATCGTCTGGGAAGCCTTGCAGGCGCTTGACTTCAAGCAGCGTCAAGCGCCGCAGCCTGCCCTCCCAGCGCACCCAATCCTGGGAGCTGGAGCCGGTGACTGTCCGCGCCGGCAAGGATTTGTCCGCGATGAACGTGCCTTGCCGGTAGCCCCAATGCCCGCCAGGCCGGGTGGGTTCGGCCGCACCCCGGCTTTTTAAGCCGTTTCCGTCGCCTAGCAAGGCCAATTCAGCCGCCAGAGCCGCCGTCGGGTAAACATAATTATTTGGATCGGGGTCGGCACTGTGCGCCAAAAACTCGCCCAAGGTATTCCACTTCTGCGCAAACAATTGCGGCGCGTCACCTTCCGCATGGGACGGCAAAGGAAATTCAGGCGCAGTGCCGGAACGGACACCGATGATGAAACAACGCACCCGGCGCTGGAACGCGCCATAATCGGCGGCATTCAACAAACCGGCCCGGCAACTATAACCCAGTGCTTCCAGCGCGGCATAGACTTGGCGAATGACCCCGCCGGCTTTTCCAGTTTGGTCGCGGGCCGTGACGATGCCCCTGACATTCTCGAAAATAAACGAGGCCGGGCGGATTTCGCCGACCATGCGGATGAAATCAGCGACCAGCGAGCCTCTGGCATCGAGAACGCTCAATTGCTTGCCCGAGCTTGAAAAAGCCTGGCAGGGCGGGCCACCGACCAGGCAATCGATGGGCACGCCCGCCGCCAAGTCAGATCCCGACAAACTGCGTATGTCGGCCTGGATGATATTGGCGTGGGTGAAATAGCGGTGGCTGTCGCCTAGTAAAACGCCGCTGTTCCGCCTAAGTGTTTCCGCATAGGATGGCACAAGTTCGCACAAAGCCAAAGTCTCAAAATCTGCCCGCTCTAAACCTATATCTAGGCCACCCGCACCGGAAAAAACACTAACTACTTTGAGTTTTCTCATGCTTTATCCAAGAGTTGGCGCAAGGTGTCTAAGTTATGCTCCCAGACAATGTGAACATTGGCCTGAGCCAAAGCAGAAAGATTTTGTTCTGCAAAAAAACCTGCAATGACTGCGATAACTTCAGGCTTTCCGAGTTCGGTGTTGCTTTTCCAGTCGCGGGCTTTGTCGCAGCATTCTTTGATGCGCTTGAACGCATCCACTTGGACGCCCACAGTCTTCGCTTCGAGCAGGAAAAGCCTGCCATCCTGCTTTCGCCTAACAATCAGATCCGCTTTTTGCAAAGTGGCACCCTTGACTTTTCTTTCTTTTGAGTAATTGCCAATGTTTATGTCGGTCTGTTTTGTCACATTGCCGATATAACTAGAACGAACATAGCCAAGATCAATATGCGGATAATTCTGGAATCGGCAACAATAGCCTCCGAGGTTATTTTGGAAAACCCTGAGGTGATGTCAAACGCCAAATCGTATATCTCGCCATTCTGCAACACTGCGTTTTCATACAAAGCGCACATGGAAGCAAGATACGTGCGCATCTCATGTTCTCTGGAATGTGTTATGGCGTCAGAGTGAGTGGTCATGGCGTCCTGTTGCTAGCGGCATAAAGACGGAAAGCCCGCCCCGCGCAAGGGCGGGCGGGCTTTCCGGCGGAGGCAGGGCGTCAGCGCCTGGCGGGCGCGGAGGCTGGACGGGTCACTTCTTGCAAGGCGCTTCGCCGACTTGCGCCGCCGCTTCCGCCTGGGTTTTGCGCATCTCGTCCATGTTGTGGCCGCCGTGGCCGCCTTGGCCCGCGCCGCCGCCGCTGTTGCCGGGGCCGCCGCCGCTGCCGCCGGTGGCCGCGCTGATCCCGCCTTCCTTCTGGCGGCGGTTGATGGCGACGCCGGAGGCTTTGACGATGTTCTGCTCGGTGATGCCGCCCAGCGCGATGGCGCCGTCCACGATGTCGGTGGTCACGCCGGTGATGTCGATGTTGTCGGCGATGGCGCTGGTCACGACCGCCTTGACGGGGTCGCTGTTGCAGGCGTCGGCGGGCGGGTGGGCGGAAATCAGGATGGGGTAGCCGGTGCCGGGCGGCACGGTGACGGTGTACTGGCCGCCGGTGAAATGGGTGGTGGCCACGACATTGCCCGCGCTGTCGCGGACATCCAGCTTGCCTTCGCTGATGGGGCCGTTGTTGCTGCTGACTTTGCCGCTAATTTTCGCTTCGGATTTGGCCGGGGCGCCGCCGCCGCCGGACGAGCCGCTGTCGCCGCAACCGGCCAACACCACTAGGCCTGCCACGGACAGCGCGGCCAGGCCGCCTTTCAGCCAGCGCATACTTGTTTTTGTCGTTGATTGTTTCGCCATGTGCAAACCCGTTTGGTTGAGGTGGTGCGGTTGAATTCGACGGCTGTAAGCCCGACGTAATATTGGCTCGCCAAAATGGCAGGCTTAAGGCCGGAGCCGGCGGATTTATAGCATAGATATTTGCGGCCTGTACATATCGCGAAATGACACAGTCCGCGCGGCGGGGGAGGGAGGGGGGTCGGCCTAGGCCGGCTTCAGCGGCGGCGGGTGTCCGCCCGGTGAAGCCGGCGCTCAGGATCGAGCGGGAAAGGGCTTACCAGGGCGTGTCGGTGACGGCCGGGGCCTGGTGCTTTTTCACTTCGCCGCGCTGTATGCGCACATATTCTTCGAGTTGGCGCTTGGCCACGTCGAACGCGTCGCGCAGGGCCACGTACATGTCCTCGTGCGATTGTTTGTCGTGGTGTTCGCGGCTGACCACGATCTGCTTGCCGGGAACGTTGAGGTCGATACGGACATGGAAGAGATTACCCTGATGCTGGTGTTGATGATCGAGTTCCACCGCGACTCGGCAACCGATGATGTTGTCGCAGAACTGCTCCAGTTTCGCCGCTTTTTCGCGGATCCTCGTCTCTACGGCGTCTGAATGGGGAAAGCCGCGAAACGTAATCTCTATGGGGGTTTGCATGTTGTGTCCCGTTTTATTTCCAGTGGTTTGTAAACCGGGGAAGGCACGGTCCAAAGAAAGGCGCGCAGCAGCAGGCCGCGCCTCCCCTCGTCCGCCTCGCCGACACAGGAGTGACATCGGCTTTCAGGGCTTCCCCGTTGTTTATTCTCGCCGGCAGCCCCGGCACGGAGCGTAGACCCTGCTCAAAACCGATTATAGTACATAATCCCCCGCCGGCTTGTCGATCCTGGCAAGCCCCTATGCGCGCGGGATGGCTGGCAGAAGCGTCCCGCTTTCGCCTACAATCTTCCCGCCCCGGCCTTGCGCCGCTCACGACAAGCCCCACCATGCACGAACACGACAAGGACACTCTGCTGGCCGACTGGCGCCGCCGCGCCGCCGATTTCGAGCGGGAAATCAACCAGGCCGTGGTCGGCCTTGAACACGCGGTGCGCCAGATCACCCTGGCCGTTTTCGCCCGCGGCCATGTCATGCTGGAAGGCGACGTCGGCGTGGGCAAGACCACGCTGCTGCGCGCCGTCGCGCAAGGGCTGGGCGGGGCTTACGAGCGCATCGAAGGCACCATCGACCTGATGCCCAACGACCTGGTCTACCACACGTATATCAACGAACTCGGCAAGCCCCAGGTCGATCCCGGCCCCCTTTTGAAGCACGGCGAGGGCTTGTCGGTGTTCTTCTTCAACGAGGTCAACCGCGCCCGCCCGCAAGTGCATTCGCTGCTGCTGCGGGTCATGGCCGAGCGCTCCGTGACCGCTTTCAACCGCGAATACCATTTCCCGCACCTGCTGGTGTTCGCCGACCGCAACCGCGTCGAAAAAGAGGAGACCTTCGAGATCCCTTCCGCCGCCCGCGACCGCTTTCTGATGGAATTGCGCATCGAAACCCCGGCCGACCCGGAATTGCGGCGGCGGCTGATGTTCGACCCGCGCTTCCACGACGTCGACCGGCTGGTCGCCGCGATCCGCCCTGGCATTCTCCCCTACGCGCAAATCGCCGACATCGGCCGCGCCATCCAGCACGAAATCCAAGCCAGCGAGACCTTGCAACACTACGCGCTGAACCTGTGGGAGGCGACGCGCAGCCCCAAGGCTTTTGGCGTCAAGCTGGACGGCGTGGACATGGACCGGCTGATCCTGGCCGGGGCCAGCGCGCGCGGCATGAGCCTGTTGATGCGCGCCGCGCGTTGCTCGGCCTGGCTGTCCGGGCGGGGCTATGTGATCCCTGAGGATGTGCAGGCGGTGTTCCTCGAAACCGTCGCGCACCGGGTGTTTTTCACGCATGTCTATGAAATGCGGCGGGAGGCGATAGTCGGGGAGTTGATCGGGCAGATATTGCGGCAGGTGGCCGCGCCTTGAGCGCAAGGCAGGCCGAAAACTCCGGTTCTTGCTGACACTTAAACCGACTTACTCGGGCCTCTTTGTATGATAATGGCTTGCACGGCTTTGCCCGCTGGAAATCTCGGAACCATTGGGCTAGAAACTAGAGAACAAAGATGGCGACGACTGACGATAATCCAACCGCCGAATCTTTGGCGCGCCGCCCGGAAGCGCGCGCGTTCAAAATCGAAGACCTGCTCGCCGAGGTGCGCAGCGGACGGATGCGTATCCCTTCGTTTCAACGCGGCCTGAGGTGGGAGCGGGAAGATGCCCGCAAGCTGATGGACAGCCTGTACCGGGGCTATCCGGTGGGAACCTTGCTGTTTTGGGAAACCAAGGCCGAGCCGGGCGAGATGCGCTTCGGCTCGTTCGCCGTCAGCGGGGCTGGCCGTAGCGACGCCCTCTGGGTCGTGGACGGGCAGCAGCGCATCGTCTCGCTGGCGCGGGTGCTGCTGGCGGCCGAGTCGGATGCGGACGAGTTCGCGCTGTATTTTGATTTGGACGAGGGCGAGTTCGCCGCTCCGCCCCCGCCTGCCAAACGCGGCGAAGACCCAGCCCGTTGGCTGCCGATGACGGCAGTGCTGGATTCTGAGAATTTGATGAACTGGGCTTACAAACAGGTGCCAGGCGACGAAGAGCGGAGGAGGCGGGCATTCCAGGTGGGCAAGCGGGTCAGGGAATACGAAATTCCCGCCTATGTGGTACGCACTGACAACGAAGATACCTTACGAGAGATTTTCAGTCGGATTAACTCTTCCGGCAAGCCACTTGATGCGTTCCAGGTCTTCGATGCTCTGCATGGCGCGCGCTCTCAAACTAGACCTGCGACAATCCCACAGATTGTTTCCGAATTGACAAAGCATGACTTTGGCCGTCTCGAAGAAAAAATTCTTTACCGGTTGCTACGAGTCTTGCAGGGCGCGGATGTCAGCGAACGGGGACAGCCACTACGCCTTATCAACGATGGGTTGGCAGAAACTGCTTACCGCGAAACAGCGCAATCGGCGGCTTTAGCTATCCAGTTTTTAAAGCATGACGTAGGCATTCCTCATTATGAGTTATTGCCCTATAAACAACCACTGGTCATCCTTGGAAAATTTTTCCATCACCATCCTAGTCCGCAACCACGCTCACGTGATCTGCTTGCCCGCTGGCTCTGGCGTGGAGTGCTTAACGGGAAGCATATGGGGGATAACGTTTCCACCCGTGCGGCTTTGAAGTGCATCAAACCGGACAATGAGCAAGAATCTGTGCAACGGTTGCTAAAAATGGTGGAAGAACGACCTGCGACCACCCCAGACGTGACTGCCAAGTTTAATTTCCGCCATTCGATGGGTAAGCTGTTGGTTCTCGCTCTGTTGGATCTCAGGCCACGTGACCTGGAAACTGGCATACTTCTGCATCCAACAGCCTTTATGGGTAATGGGCAAACCGACCGGGCGCTTCCCTCGCTAATCCCCCCCTTCGCTAAAAACCACAACAATCTCGTCCAATCCGTCGCCAATCGGCTAGCCCATCCGAGCCGTCCTGGCCTGCGCAAAATATTGTTGAATGTGACTGACCTTGATATTCCCGATTCCCATGGCATCACCGAAACGGCCATGCATGCGCTGTGCTTCAAAGACTCGGCGCGGTTTCTCAGTTTGCGTGCGGATTATCTGCGCGAGCTGTTCCAAGACTTCTTCGAGCGCCATGCCCGCTGGGACGAGCCGGACCGGCCTTCAATAGCGTCGCTGCTGGTGGCGGACGAGGAGGACTGAAATGGAGGCCACGAATACATTGCAAGTGCTGCTACACGACGAGGCGGTCGGCACCCTCACGCTGAACCGTAACGACGGCTGCGAATTCAGGCTGCGGGAATCCTACAAACACGCCTACCCTAGGCCAGTGCTGGGACAGCAATTTCTGGATGATTTGGAGCAGGTTCATCGTAGCCGCGTCGGCGTGCCACCGTGGTTTTCCAACCTGTTACCGGAAGGGCCACTACGCGAGCTGGTGGCGAAACAGGCCGGGGTCTTCCCTGGCCGCCAATTCTTCCTGCTGCACTATTTAGGAGAAGACCTGCCCGGCGCGGCGCGCATCGTCGCCGATGAAGCCTTGGTCGAAACGGATGACGGTCCGGGCCTCCAGTCAGATAAGCCAGAGGCACCTGGGGCCTGGCATTTCTCTCTGGCCGGTGTGCAACTTAAATTTTCCGCTCGGCGCGGGGAGCGCGGGCTTACCATCCCAGTTTCGGGACTTGGAGGTGATTGGATCGTCAAACTACCCGGTGCCCGCTATCCGAAAGTTCCGGAGAACGAATACGCCACGATGCTGTGGGCCAAGGCCAGCGGCATCCGCGTCCCCGAACTGGAATTGGTCGATATGGCGGAAGTGTCGGGCTTGCCTGCGGCGCTGGTCGCTTTCCCCGAGCGGTTGGCCCTGGCCATTCGCCGTTTTGACCGACCCGCGCCGGATCGGCGCGTCCATATGGAAGATTTCGCCCAAATCCTGGGGCTGTACCCGGAAGAGAAATATCAGCGATACAACTACGAAACCCTAGCCAGTGTGATCTTCCATCTGACCGGCAACAAGGGCTTGGACGAATTTATCCGCCAACTTGTCTTCATCATCGCCTCCGGCAATGGCGATGCCCATCACAAAAATTGGAGCCTGCTTTATCCCGATGGCATCAAGGCCGAACTTTCCCCGGCCTATGATCTAGTTTCCACGATCCAGTATATGCAGGATGACAGCCTGGCCCTGAACCTTGCCAAATCGAAACGCTGGGAAGATGTCCGTATGGAGTCTTTCCGCCGCATGGCGCGTAAGATTGGCGAGGAAGAAGGGCGGATGGTCGCCCGTGTGCAGGCGTCGGTGGAGGCGATCCTGGGCGCTTGGCGCGAAGCGGGCCATGATTTTGGTTACGACGCTAAGGCGCGCAATATTCTCGAAAAACACTTTGGAAGAATCCCCCTGCTTGGGAATGTCTCGTAACGTTTTTGAATCCACCGTCAAGCGCCAAGCTTTTCTAACACACCGCCCGATTGATGCCGGACGGGACACCGAACGCCCATGACCGCCGAATTCCACTACCAAATCCCCTGGCGCGCCCAAGGCGGGCATCCGGGCCATCATCCCAGCTCGCAAACCGGCGGCGGCGTCGAATATCAAGGCTCCGTGCCGTTTTCCAGCCAGCCGGACGCCCGCCATCTGGATGTCCGCGCGATGCTGGCCGACCCGTTCGGGCAGTTGATGGTGAAAAGCTTCCGCCAGCGCGCGGCGATCCCGGTCTATTTGTTGGCCGACGTGTCCGCGTCGATGGGCTTTCGCGGCAAGCTCGAAAGGCTGGCGGAATTCGGCGAGGCGCTGGCGTGGTCGGCCTGGCGCACCGGCGACCCGTTTGGCTGCTTCGCCTGCGGCGGCGGGATCCACTGGGATTTGAGCCTGCCGCTGCGCTGGCACAAAGGCGTCGCGGCGGAATGGCGTGGGCGGGTCGGGCAGTTCCAGCCCGAGGCTGGCCGGCACGACGGGCTGCTGGAGGCCGCTTTGCGTCTGGGCCGGCAGCGGGCCTTGGTGTTTCTGGTGTCAGATTTCCATCTGCCGGACGCGGCGCTGGAGGCGCTGTTCAACGCGCTGGCTTTGCATGACGTGGTGCCTGTGGTGCTGTGGGATTGCGGCGAATACCAGGATTTGCCGAGCTTCGGGCTGGCGGAGTTGCACGACCCGGAAACCGGGGCGCGCCGCCGCCTGTTCCTGCGCAAGGGTTTGCGTGAGAAAATCGCCTTGAGTTTCGAGCAGCGCCGCGAGCGCCTGGCCGGCTTGTGCTCGGCCTATGGCCGCGCGCCGTTTTTCCTAGCCGAGGCGTTCGACGCCGAGGCGATGACGCGCTATTTTTATCCTGCATGACGCTTTTTCCCATCAACGCCCTTCTAGCCGTTTTCGCGCTGCTGGCCTGGCCGGCCCAGGCCGGGGAACTTCCCGTGCCCGTCCACTCGGTCAGCGTCGTCCCGCGGCGCGATTACGGCATCGTCATCGGCGAAACCCTGGCCAGCGAGATTCAGGCCGCTGTGGAGCCCGGTTTTGAGTTGGAAGCCGCCGCGCTGCCCCAGCCGGGCGGCGCGGTCAGCGATTTTCTGGAACTGCGCGACATCCGCTGGGCCAGGCAATCCCAGGGCGGCGAGACGCTGTTTCGCATCAACCTGGTTTACCAGGTGTTCAAAGGCGTCCGCGCCGCGGAAACCGTCGCCGTCCCCGCGTTGCCGCTGCGCTTCAACCGGGCCGGCCAGGCGGTGGAAACCGAAGCGCCGGGCTGGAATTTCACGCTAACGCCGATCATCCCGCCCGGCGTCGCCGACGAGGCGGTCGCGCTGCGCGGCGACTTGCCGCCGCCGGTCTTGTCGGATCAAGGACATGGGCGCTGGTTGCTGGCTTGCCTGCTTGGCTTGGCTGGCTGGGTCGTCTACGCCGGCGGGCGGCTGGGCCTGCTGCGCCGCCGCGCCCCGCCGTTCGTCCACGCCGCCCGCGCGTTGAAAAAATTAAACCGCCAGCCGCCCAGCCTGGACACCTGGCGGCAAGGCGCGCGGCTGGTCCACGCCGCGCTCAATGAAACCGCCGGGCACACCGTGTTTTCGGGGCAATTGCCAGGCTTCTTCGCCGCGTGGCCGTGCTATGCGCCTCTGCAAGCGGAGTTGGAACAGTTTTTCCACCGCTCCGACCGGCTGTTTTTCGCCGCTGCGGCGGACTGGCCCGCCGACTACCCCTTGTCCCGGCTGGAAACCTTGTGCCGCCAACTCGCCGCCGCGGGGGACGAGCGGTGAGCCTGGCTTTTTCGCAGCCTTGGGCGTTGTCGCTGGCCCTGTTGTCCGTCGTCCTGCTGCGGGCCGGCGGCCAGAAGCCACTGGCCTATTCCAGCTTAAGTGTGCTGCCGGACGATCCGCTGTCGCGGTGGGTGGATGTTGGGCTTCGGCTGCTGTCGGCGCTGGCCGCGCTGCTGCTGGCCTTGGGGCTGGCCGGGCCGCATCGGCGCGAGCAATGGGTGGAAAAAACCGGCACCGGGGCGCATATTGTGCTGTTGGTGGATCGCAGTAGCAGCATGAACGAAAATTTTTCCGGCACTTATCTCGGCGGCAACGCCCATGAATCCAAGGGCGCGCTGGCCGCCAAGCTGCTGGCCGACTTGGTGGGCCGCCGCCGGCAAGACTTGTTCGCGCTGGTCGCCTTCAGCGCCGCGCCGATTTATGTGCTGCCTTTGACCCAAGACCTGGAGGCGGTGCGCGCGGCGATCCTCGCCCAAGGCGGGCGCGGCCACGGCATCACCCACATCGCGCCGGGCTTGGCGATGGCCTTGGACTATTTCAACGGCCAGCCGGTCACCGGCGCCCGTGTCGTGCTGCTGGTCTCCGACGGCGCGGCGCGGATGGAGCCTGAGGTCGCCGACGCGCTGCGGCAAAACTTCCAGGACAAGCAAGCCTCGCTGTATTGGATCTACCTGCGCAATCCGAAAGGCGGCCGGTTGGCGCAAGCGCCGAAAAATCCGAACGAAAGCACCACGCCGGAATATTTCCTGCACCAGTATTTCCAAACCTTGGGCATCCCCTATCAAGCCTACGAGGCGGACAACCCACAAGCCATGCGGCAGGCCATCGCCGCCGTGGAGCACTTGGAAAACCGGCCCTTGGTTTATCGTGAAAAACTGCCGCGCCAAGACTTGTCGGGCTATTGCTACGGCGCGGCGCTGGGGTGTTTGCTCGTGCTGCTGGTGTTTCAAAGCCTGGAGGTCAAAGCATGGCATCGCTAAAACGCCTGCCGCTCTGGTTTTATGGCCTGGCCGTGTTATTGGCGGGCGGGGTAGCCTGGCATGGCGCGGCGCTGTGGCGGCTGGAAGCGCAGGTTCAAGCGCTGGCCGCGCCCGACAACATCCTGGTCGATGAAAACACCCCGGCCTTGCTGGTGTTCGCCAAAGCCCGGCGTTTGGCCGAAGCGGGGAACCCGGACGAGGCGATCCGGCTCTATGCCGGCCTCGGCAACACGCCTGCCCCCGATTTGCGGGCGCGGGCCTTCCACAATCTGGCCACGCTCTATCTGGGCGACGCCGCGAAGCGCTGGAACGCCCGGGGCGTGCTGGAAGCCGCCCGTGTCGGCACGCAAGTCGAGCTGGCCAAGGAAAACTACCGCGAAGCGCTGCGCCTGGAGCCCGGCAACTGGGACGCCCGTTTCAATCTGGAATACGCCTGGCGCATCACCCCGCCGCCGAAGGAAAAAGCCAAGGCGGATTTCCAGGGCAGCAAATCCAGCGTCTTCTCGACTTTGCCGGGCTTGCCGGGAGGCGGGCCGTGAGTTTGCGGCAAGGGATAACATCGCTTCAAGCGATGTTATCCCTGAGTCTGGGCTGGCGTTTTGGGTGCCTATTCGCCGCCTGCGCTCTGGTAAGCCTAAGCCTGGCCCGCCCGGCGTTGCCTTTGAGCCGGCCGGTTTACCGCTACCTGTTCATCATCGACATCACCCAAAGCATGAACGCCCGCGACTACCACCAAGACGGCCTGCCCGCCGACCGGCTGGGTTTTGTCAAAGCGTCCATCCGGCAGGCTTTGCATGAGATGCCCTGCGGTTCGGAAGTGGGCCTGGGGCTGTTCACCACCCGCAACAGCCAGGTGTTGTTTGACCCGCTCGAAATCTGCGGGCATTTTCCGCTGATCGCTGACGTGCTGGACCATGTCGACTGGCGCATGGCCTGGGCCGCCGACAGCCACATCAGCCGCGGCGTCTACACCGGCCTGCGCGAGGCGGCGGCGCGGGGGCCGGACACCCGCCTGGTCTTTTTCAGCGACGGCCAGCAGTTTCCGCCCGAAGCCGAGCCGCCGTTCGACGGCAAGCCCGGCGAGCCGGCCGGGCTCATCGTCGGCGTCGGCGGCGCGCAGCCTGTGCCGATTCCCCGCCTAGACAAGGACGGCAGCCCGCAGGGCCTATGGGAATACGTCGATCTGCGCGACTACCTGCCAGCTTCGGCCATGCCGCAAGACCACTCCGCGCTGTATCTGTCCCGCCTCGACGAGCCCGCCTTGCGCCGGGTGGCCGCCGCCACCGGCTTAGGCTACCATCGGCTGGAAACGCCGCAAGGGCTTGGGCCAGCCCTGTTGGACCCGCGCTTGGCGGCTGAGCGCGTCGTCGCCGTCGATATTCGCGGGATGCTGGTGTTGGCGGCCTTGCTGCTGTTGTTGGCGACCCGCCTCAGGCCCCGCCCGTTTTGGCGGAGGCTTGGAACGAGGCGGTTATTCAAAGGCGCTTCGGCATGACAGTCATAAAAATTAAGGCTTGAGATAGTGAATAACGAGGATTTTCCAAACTTTGGCGGACTGCCCGGCCAATACAGCTCACAGGCGCAGGCGGCAATCGTCGTCATCCCCGTGCCCTACGACGGCACCAGCACCTGGGTCAAAGGCGCGGCCCGGGGGCCTGCAGCCATCCTGGCAGCCTCGGCCAACATGGAATTATACGACATCGCCACGGACAGCCCGCTTTACAAGCTAGGCATATACACAGCGCCTCCTGTCGAAACCAACGACACCCCCGAAAATATGGTTCAAGCGGTCTATGAAACCAGCCTGAGCCATCTCAAACAAAGCAAGTTTCCCGTGTTGATTGGCGGCGAACACTCCGTCAGTATCGGCGCGATAAAAGCCAGCTTTGAAAGCTTTGACAAGCTCACCGTGCTGCAACTCGACGCCCACGCCGATATGCGCGACGAATACCAGGGCTCGAAATTCAACCACGCTTGCGTCATGGCCCGGGTCAAGGAAATGGGGCCGTTTGTCCAAGTCGGCGTCCGCAGCATGAGCCGCCGTGAAACCGCGATGATCGACCCCTCGCGCATCTATTATGCGGACGATATTATGAATAGTTCCATCTGGATGGATCGCGTCGTGGAGCAACTGACGGACAATGTCTACATCACCATCGACTTGGACGCTTTCGACCCGTCGATCATGCCATCGACGGCAACCCCCGAGCCGGGCGGTTTGGCCTGGTATCCTGTCGTGCGCCTGCTCGAAAAAGTCGCCCGCCATAAGCGGGTCATAGGTTTTGATGTGGTTGAATTATGCCCGAACAGCCACAACAAGGCGCCTGATTTTTTGGCTGCCAAACTGGTCTATCAAATATTGTCAAACATTTTCTGCCAACAATAACAACAGGCAAAATCATGGATCGGAGGACATCATGTCATATCTTGAATTGCAGCAACGCGTCTTTGAGGAAATAAGGCAATTGACTGATGGCTGGAATACGGGGTGGGTCTATCTGGTCTCCGCCGGGGTGATGGAGATTGGGTTCACCACCTTTATGAAGCTTTCCGACACGTTCACCAAGCTTTGGCCGTCGGTGGCCTTCATGGTGTGCGCCTTGTCCAGCCTTGGGCTGCTGACCTTGGCCATGAAAACGATTCCCTTGGGAACCGCCTATGCCGTGTGGACGGGCATCGGGGCTTTTGGCACGGCGGCCGTGGGCATGGTGTTTTATGGCGATCCGCATGATATTTACCGCCTGTTTTTTCTGGCGATGATTATTGTGGCAGTCATCGGGCTGAGGCTGGCCCCGGGGGCGTCTGGATAGCCCGCGTCGGAATGCCGGGAAATGGAGCCTGGCCACGGCAGGCATCCGCCAGGCCAGTGGCGAGCCGGTTCAGTGGTTCTTGTCCGGGCGGCCGTGCCGATCTGGCCGCGCCAATGTCGTGTTTGCGACAAAGCTTCGCCCTGACGAGCCCCTGCCTGTCGCCGTCCAGCCCGCGCACGCCGGGCCGTCGCGCCTTTTTTGCCTAATAAGGCATCATCTTTGCTTCATGGCCTATACTTAAGGTCACCGAACGAGAGATCAACAAGAATGACCACGAACACCGACGCCCCTGCCGACGACTCGCAAGCGCCCTCTGGCGACGACCACAAGCCGCATCGCCCCGGCGTGCCCGCCGAGTTGTTCATCGAAACCGTGCGGCAGTCGCCCATCGCGATCTCCATCACCGACGAGAAGGCCACGATCATTTACGTCAACAAGGCTTTCACCGAGACCACCGGATATGCATCAAAAGAAAGCATTGGCCGCAACGAGTCGATGCTGTCCGACAAGCGCACACCCAGAAAAGTCTATGATGAGCTGTGGGGCAAGCTGCAAGAGCAAATCCCATGGCGGGGCCGGCTGCTGAATCGCCACAAAGACGGCCATCCTTACCTGGCGGAGTTGACTGTCTCCCCGATTTTGGACTTGCAGGGCGAAACCACGCACTACATCGGCATGCACCGTGACATCACCGATGTTTACTTGCTTGAGCAAAAGGTCATCGACCAGAAATTGCTGATTGAGACGGTGGTGGACTCGATGCCAGTGGCCACGGTCTTGCTCGACGAGGCCGACCGCGTCGTGCTCGACAACCAGGCTTACAAGGCCCTGGGCAGCGACCTCGGCCAGCGCGAGCCGCTGCGGATATTCTTGGACATCTTGAGGGAGGAAATGGGCGAGGAATGGGAGCGGCTGAAGCGCGCAGGCAAAGGCTTCCGCAACCGGGAAATCCGCTACGACCGGGGAGGCCGCCATGCGCCGCGCTGGTTCGCTTGCGCGGGCACCTGGTTCAGCCAGGGGGACGGCGGCGTGGACGGTTTTTTCCGGGAATCCGCCCACACCTATTTGCTGCTGACCCTGGACGACATCACCCAGCAGAAGAAAAACGAGGCGGAAATCCGCTTGAACGCGTTGAAGGCCTTGATGGCCGAAGAGGAGAAAATGCAAAGTTTCAGGGAGACCCTGCTCGGCGCGATGCACCACATCCAAGGCCCGGTCAATTTACTGAACGCCGCCAAGAACTTGCTGGAGCGGCGCGGCCGGGAGCAGCCCAACACGGCGTTGCTGGACATTTTGGAGCAGATCATGTCCGCCGGCGAGGAATCCATCACCCGTTTGAAGCAATGCCTGCCGGAGGCCGAGAACACCGGCAGGAGCCCGGTCAATATCAACCAACTGCTGCACGAGACGCTGGTGCTGCTGACCCACCGCCTGCTGTCCGCCGGCGTGGTGGTCGATTGGAAGCCCACGCCCGTCTTGCCGACCGTCATGGGGCTGGAAAACCGCCTGCGCGCGATGCTCAAGCAAATCTTGGAAAACGCCATCGACGCGATGAACCAGAGCGGCATCGACAAGCGGGAGTTGCGCATTTCCACCTGGCCCGACGAGGAGACCATCCATGTCTGCATCGAAGACTCCGGCCCCGGCATTGCCGAAAACCTGCGCATTAAAGCGTTCGAGCCCTTTTTCACCACCAAGAACGTCGGTGGCCGCGCGCATTCCGGCATGGGCCTGACCATGGCCCAGGAAGTCATCAACCAGCACCTGGGGCTGATCGGCTTTGACCCGGCCTACCGGGAAGGCTGCCGGGTGCATATCCAATTGCCCATCCAAAACCGGCAAAGCCCGGCGCAAAGGCCCTACGCCCATGGTTGACCGCACCACGCTTATCGAACAAGAACTGGAGGCCCTGTATCAGGTCAGCCGGGTGTTGAACGGTTCTTTTTCACTGCTGGACAAACTCCAGGGCGTGCTGGACGTGTTGCACGAGCAGGCCGGCATGCGCTCCGGCATGTTGGCGCTGCGCGAGCAGCGGTCCGACGCCCTGGTGGTTTGCTCGGTGCGGCGCAACGGCGGCCACATCGACCGCGAGCCGATCCGCTACGAGCCGGGCGAAGGCTTGATGGGGGCCATCCTCGACGCCGGCTACACCATCGTCGTCGAACGCATCGCCGACGAGCCTCGCTTCCTCGGCAAGCTGGGCTTGTACGACCCCGCCCTGCCGTTCATCGGCGCGCCGATCCGCGTCGGCGCGGACGACGTCGTCGGCGTGCTGGCGGCGCAGCCGGTGGACGCGGGCCTGCTTGGCGAACGCGCCCGTTTCATGGAGATGGTCGCCAACCTGATCGCGCAAAGCGTCGAGATGCTGCGCGGCATGGAGCAGAGGCAGCGCGATCTGACCGAGGAGCGCGACCAGCTCAAGCAGTCTTTGCGCAAGAACTACGGCTTCGAGAACATCATCGGCCACACCCCGTCGATGCTGCGGGTGTTCGAGCTGGTGCGCCAAGTGGCGAAATGGAACACCACCGTGCTGATCCGCGGCGAGTCCGGCACCGGCAAGGAAGTCATCGCCAACGCCATCCACTACCACTCCGCCTGCGCCGGCGGCCCGTTCATCAAGCTCAACTGCGCCGCGCTGCCGGACAACCTGCTGGAGTCGGAATTGTTCGGCCATGAGAAAGGCGCGTTCTCCGGCGCGTTGAACCTACGCAAGGGGCGCTTCGAACTGGCCAACCAGGGCACTATCTTCCTCGACGAAATCGGCGAAATCTCGGCGTCGTTCCAGGCCAAGCTGCTGCGGGTGTTGCAGGAAGGCGAGTTCGAGCGGGTCGGCGGCAGCCAGACCTTGAAAGTCCGGGTGCGCATCATCGCCGCGACCAACCGCAATCTGGAGGACGACGTCGACGAGGGGCGCTTCCGCGAAGATTTGTACTACCGCCTCAACGTCATGCCGATCAACATGCCGCCGCTGCGCGACCGGCTGGAGGACATCCCCGACCTTGCCCAGTTCCTGCTGGGCCGCATTTCCAAACAACAAGGCGGCCGCCCGCTGGAGATCAAGGAGAGCGCGATCCGCCTGCTGATGCGCCATGACTGGCCGGGCAATGTGCGCGAGTTGGAAAACACGCTAGAAAGGGCCAGCATCATGAGCCCCACCGGCATCATCGACCGCGAGGCCATCGCGCAAACCGGGCTGGAGGAGGAGCTGTCGCTAAGCCCCGCGCCCGTTGCCAAGGCCGAGTTCAACACCGAAGGCATGGACGAGCGCGAGCAAGTCATCGCCGCCCTGGAGCAAGCCGGCTGGGTGCAAGCCAAAGCCGCCCGGCTGCTCAACATGACGCCTAGGCAGATTGCTTACCGGGTGAGGATTTTGAACATCAAGATGAAGCATATTTAACCCCGTCTCAGGGCGTCTTACCCTGTCTCTCGAAAAATCCCAAGCCACTGAAAAAAATCAAAATTCATCCAAGGCCGTTGGCGGTTCCGCTACAAGATGGACGGCAAGGCGAAAGTCCTGGAGCTGGGCGGCTATGAAACGGTGGGCTTGGCCGAGGCCCGCAAGACGGCCAGGGAAATGCGGGCGCGTGTCTTACTCGGCTACGATCCGGCGCTAGAGAAGGTTCCTCCACGCCGCCGCCCGAACCCCGCCCATGCCCGGCAGGCTGCCCAAGCTGGCTGAGGCTTATGGGTAATCAGTAAGAAGAATATCCCGGCGAATACGATGCGCCAAGTGATTACATAAATGCGTTTTTCCATCCATCTGAGCCAGAAAGGAAACGGCGCTGATTCTATCCGTCGTTCGCGTATTTGAATCCAGCGTGCCA
>Ga0265327_10000719_pt1 | contig 52024 bp, 46 predicted proteins | sample 41621metaG_FD_202089 | JGI IMG/M metagenome (GOLD analysis project Ga0265327, IMG submission 202089) | Rhizosphere microbial communities from Carex aquatilis grown in University of Washington, Seatle, WA, United States - 4-16-21 metaG | ecosystem: Host-associated > Plants > Roots > Rhizosphere... | reverse complement strand
CAGCAGATTCTCTGGAATTCGTCGTCCACAAGGAAATTCGAATTTCTGTTGGCTATGAACGGTCATCCGATCTTAATGATTTAAGATCGAATCAACGTCTGCTTTATGTCTGCGGTCAGTCGGATATGCCGCTGCGACGATCAGCAATGGGTCGATTGCACCTATTCGTCAAGTGCCGGTTTCAGGCAGCAAAATAATTGATTCTGAACTTCAAAAACTGTCTATTATTGAAAAAGAGAGCTTGATTCTATGCGGGTTACAACGGTGGTAATTTGTAGCTTTATTAGACAGTTTATGCAATATTATTAATTATCTATCAATTAGTTATAAATTATTTTTACCCAGATAATCCATCAGGCCGTCATTCCGGCCCACGCCGAATGATAAATGTTTTGCTAATATACTTTTTAGCTTAATAAAAGCTCCCTTGATTTTTAATAAAAACGGGCTATGATTGGCGTCCGATCAGTCCGCCATAAATATCCCTCAAGGTTAAAATTGCCCGCTTCACAACATGACCACTTCCTCTATTCCTGCCGTGCCCGGCAAGCCCGGCAATATCCTGTACCGATCCCATATCGAGATTTGCCGGTTACTTGAGGAGCTGGTGCAGGATAAGTGTGTGATCCTTGCGGAACTTGGTAACAATAGGGTGTTTGCCTCCCACATTCTTCAGGTCAATACACAGATTGACAGTTTTGCTATCGCTTATTGCGATATTAAAATGCTCAATAGCAAGTTGCTTGAGAAGCAATCCGTGACATTCACCGCAAGTTTTCAGGATGCGCAAATCGTGTTTGAAGTGACGAATCCTGTCGAAGTTATTTTCGAGGGCCAGCCCGCCATTCAATTTGGCCTGCCAAAATTACTTATACGCCACCATCACCGGGAGCATCCGCGATTTCCAATTCCTGCCGACATCATGCTCCGGTGTATTGCCGATGAGGGCGGGTTTGTTTCATTCGAATCGCATATATGCGATATCAGCCAGGATGGCTTGGGCTGTATACTTTATCATCGTGATATCAATCTTGAGCCCGGCGCAATTCTAAAAGGGTGCCGCATCATTATTCCAAATGGCAAGGCTGTTGTTGCCGATCTGGAGTTATGCCATATAGCGACATTCACCTTTCCGGATGGCTCGCCGGGTTATCGGGCCGGTTTGCGGATTATTGATAAACAGGATGGAATGGCGGAGTTGATCAACTATTTCATCCAGGACTTGGACAAAAGTTAGCGAAAATCCGCAAGCCTTAGTGCTCACGGTCTTATCACTGCGCAATATTCATGATTACCATCACAATTCCACAAAACATACATCCGAAAAATACCAGACGATCCGGATCGGTACTGACTTCATTCCACATAATTTTCTCCAGTTTTTTCAGGGTTAGATAAAGCGTTTCGACGAATAGAAGCGAGTTTTCCGTCGGGGGTATGGATCAGGTAGATTTCAGCGTGCTGTTTTATTTGGCACAACTTCTTGTTCCGCTGCGTGGCGGGAGTCGTGGGGCTGTACTGCGGGCCGAAATTGAATGCGGTTTGTTGCATGAGTCACCTCACGTACTTAAGGATTAAGCCGGCCGGCGCCCCCAATTTTTCCGGCGATCCGTGCGAAAAAGTCACCGGGCAGGCAGGATGGCCGGGGGGCGGGCCAAATTTGCCCTTTTTCTTACCCAGCGCTTGATGCGTGGAGTTGTTGTTGATTATTGCAACTTCAAAGTTGATCATGGCGGCATCCGTATGGAACGATCGTTCTTCGCATATTAAAGAACGATCGTTCTTTTGTCAACAGGCCGTATCGTCAAGGGGGAATTCTGCTGCGCCCGGTGTTTCCGCGTTTGGGGTACCTGCCTTGCCCGTGGTAGACTGCGTGCCTAAGTTATAGGGAATAAAGCCAGATGGTTAAGCAGCGCACACTAAAAAATCCGGTGCATGCGACGGGAGTCGGGTTGCATACCGGCGAGAGGGTGGATTTAACCCTGCGACCTGCCCCCGCGAACAGCGGTATTGTTTTTCGGCGCGTGGATTTATCCCCGGTAGTGACCATCAAGGCCGAGGCCTATGCAGTGAAGGACACGCGACTTTCAACCTGTCTGGAATTGGACGGGGTGCGTGTTTCTACCATCGAACATTTGATGTCCGCTTTTGCCGGGCTGGGCGTGGACAATGCTATCGTCGAATTGAGCAGTGCGGAAGTTCCCATCATGGATGGCAGTGCCGGAACGTTTATATTCCTGCTGCAATCCGCCGGTCTTGCCGAACAGTCTGCGGCAAAACAATTTATCCGTATCAAGAAAACGATCGAGATCAAAGAAGGCGACAAGTGGGTGCGCTTTGAGCCGTTCAACGGCTACAAGCTGGGTTTCACCATCAATTTTTCCCATCCGGTGTTTGCCAGCACCAAGCAAAATGTAACGGTGGATTTGGGCGAACATTCCTATATCAAGGAAGTAAGCCGCGCCCGCACTTTCGGCTTCATGCAGGATGTCGAGGCGATGCGTGCGCAGGGGCTGGCGTTGGGCGGCAATCTGGACAACGCCATCGTGATGGACGAATACCGCGTGATCAATCCGGACGGACTGCGTTTTGATGACGAATTCGTTAAGCACAAAGTACTGGATGCCATCGGAGACCTGTACCTGCTCGGTCATTCATTGATCGGGGCTTTCTCGGGTCACAAATCCGGTCATGCGATGAATAATGCCCTGTTGCGCGCTCTACTGAGCGACGAGCATGCATGGGAGTTTGTTACGTTCGACAAGGCCGAGGAAGCTCCCGCATTCTTGAGGTTACAGTTGCTTGCCGCCTAGTAAGGGCATCCAAGGAACTTCAGCTCCCCGGCAAGGGAAACATCATGCTTATCTTGCGTCTGCTACTGATTCTTTCCGCACTCGCCGTTATCCTGACGGGCGGCATGTATGTGTTTACCCGTAATCGCTACTATCTGCGTCTGGCCTGGCAGATGGTTCGTTTCGTCGCATTTGCGATCCTGATATTTGCCGCACTGTTTGTATTGGAAAGATATGTGTTGACCGGGTGGAGCATTTTGCTTTGAGCGGTCACTGTGCCGCATAACGGGCCAGATGATACAGAAATATTTAATTTGTTTATTACTATAGACACGGTAATAACGGGTGTGTCTAATGTCGCAATCTTAAGCTGGGAGATGTGATTTATGTCAGACAGTAACGTATTGGATAATGCTGATCGCCGCAATTTTCTGGGAAACGCGACGGCAGGGGTGGCCGCGGTAGGCGTTGCCGCCACCTGCTGGCCGTTCATCAGCAGTATGAATCCGAGCGTGGACACACTGGAGAAAGCCACCACCGAAGTCGATCTGTCCGCAATCACCCTCGGGCAGATGCAGACCGTGGCGTGGGGCGGCAAGCCGGTATTTGTGGTGCATCGTACTCCCGAGCAGGTCGCCTCGGTAAAGAATTCCCAGGGGGGCCATGATCCACAGGCGGACAGCGAACGCACCAAGCAGCCGGAGTGGCTGGTCGTCGTGGGCGTTTGCACGCATATGGGATGCATTCCCTCGCGCAACGAGGACGGTTGGCTGTGTCCATGTCATGGCAGTGTGTATGACAACAGCGGCCGCATTTTGCATGGCCCGGCGCCCAGGAATTTACTGGTGCCCCCGTACAAATTTGTCAGCAACGAAAAAATTGTCATAGGTGAGGCATAAATCATGGTGAGCCGCGTTCTAGGCTGGATCGACCAGCGTTTCCCTTTGACCGCTTTTATCCGGCACGAACTGACGGATTATCCCACCCCGCGCAACCTGAGCTACTGGTGGAATTTTGGTTTTCTTGCCGGATTTGTGCTGGTTCTGCAGCTCGCAACCGGGATATTCCTTGCCATGTATTACAAGCCGGACGTGAATCTGGCATTTGATTCGGTGCAGCACATCATGCGCGATGTAAATTACGGCTGGCTGCTGCGCTACATCCATTCCACCGGCGCCTCCGCTTTCTTTGTGGTAATTTACATACACATGGCACGCACGCTGTATTATGCTTCCTACCACAAGCCGCGTGAACTGATGTGGTGGACGGGGCAAGTGCTGATGCTGATGATTATGGCAACCGCATTCATGGGATACCTGCTGCCCTGGGGACAGATGTCATACTGGGGCGCTCAGGTTATTACCAACCTGTTTGGAGTGACCCCGTTTGTCGGGGATAAAGTCGTGCTCTGGCTGCGCGGGGACTTCTCGGTGGGCGATGCCACGCTGACGCGATTTTTTGCCCTGCACTATTTGTTCCCGTTCCTGATATTTGCCGTAGTCGGTATTCATCTGGTAGCACTGCATACCGTTAAGAGCAGCAATCCTTCCGGCATCAGTCTGGCCGACAAGGACAACATTCCGTTCCATCCCTACTTTACGATCAAGGATTTGTTCGGGTTGGGGGTGTATCTCATCATATTTTGTACCTTTGTGTTTTTCATTCCCGGCACCTTCATTGAGGCGGCCAACAATATACCGGCCAATCCTTTGGTTACGCCCGCCCATATAGAACCTGAATGGTATTTCCTGCCGTTTTACGCCATCCTGCGCTCGATTCCGGACATGCTGGGCGGGGTGGTGGCAATGGGGCTCTCCGTGGTGATATTCGCCATATTACCCTTTGCAGACCGTACCAATCTTCCGGGGGGGGCGCACTTCAGACCGGTCTATCGCGCCGTATTCTATGTGTTTATAGCCGACGTATTTTTACTGGGTTACGTTGGTTCGCAAGCGCCGACTGGTTACCTGGTTCCGCTTGGACAGTTTGCCACGCTGATCTATTTCGCCACGTTTTTTCTGCTGCCTTTTATTTCCAAATGGGAGGAACGCTGGATGCGCGCGCGCGGTTTGCCGCCGGAGCTCACGGCATTGTTTCAGCAACGTCAGCCACGGGAAAAAATTTCCCGCGAAAGGGAGGTATCATGAGGCGCTTGCTTGCGATTGCATTGTGTCTGGCTGCTTGCTGCGCATGGGGTGAAACAGAAACCGTGCTGAACAAAGTTCAGCTTGGCACGGATCTGCCGACATTGGAACGCGGTGCGGAAACGGTTATGACGGTTTGCGTGGGGTGCCACAGTTTGAAATACATCCATTTCCGCGAATTGGCGAAACTGGGCATCGCCAAAGACAAAGTGGACACCTGGCGCGGAAGTAATCCGATGGGAATGTCCATCGCCAGCCAGATGCCGCCTGAAGCAGCAATGGCTTCGTTTGGCAAAACTCCCCCCGATCTGAGCCTGATGGTCAAGGCACGCGAAGGCGAGGCCAATTATGTTTATTCATACCTGCTGGGATATTACACTACGCCGGAAGGTGCAACGGGTAACCATTTTTATCCGGCCACAAAAATGCCCGACATACTGGCGGTTGCGGGTGTAACTGACCCCGCGCAACACGCCCAGCTTGAGCAAAAGGCCCGCGAAGTCACGTCCTTTCTGGCTTGGGCTGCCGATCCCCGCGCGCAAGAACGCCAGACATTGGGTTATTACGTTCTTGGTTATTTGCTGATATTTACCACCATGCTGTTCTTTCTCAAGGGGCGAATTTGGGCAGCGCTGGACAAGGTTTAGCGCTAAAAGAATTTGCTTGAGCGGATAAAGGCTTCGACGCTTGCGCGTGTTACCGGGCCGGATTGGGAACTCACCAGCTTGCCCGTCTGATCGAACAGGTAAGAAGTGGGCAATGCGGCTACCGGGCCGATCTGTTTCGCGATTTTGTAGTCACCCAGTACGACGGGATATGGCAAGGGCTGCGTCTTCAGGAAATCCAGCACGACTTGAGCCGATGGATACTCCATGGCAACGCCTATGACGACCAGGTCGGCCCCCTTGTGCGCTTTGTAGAGTGCGGCCAAATCGGGCAACTCATCAAGGCAGGGGGCGCACCAGGTCGCCCAGAAATTAACCAGCACCCATTTGCCGCGATAGTCTGTCAGGTGATGGATGCGACCCTGGGTGTCTTTCAGGGTGAAATCTGCGGCTGCCGCATTCAGCGCGAACAACATCAGCCATGCTAACAGACCGGTGCGCAGGATTATGCTCAATTCGTTCTCTCCTTGAGTGCGGCTTCTGCGTTATCCGGATCCGCCATCAGTTCATGCAGCGTCATTGTAGTAGCCTCGGCAACCCGCTGATCCATCTGCACCAGCCATGCATGAATTTCACTATCATCCTGCCGCAATGCCATAGAAGCAGGGTCGAACACGAAGAGCCGATACAATTCTTTGATTTGTATATGTTCGCTATCACGTATTAGCGCCCAGCCCTTGCCCGCCAGTTTGCGTATCATCTTTGCGCGGGCCAGTTCTTCCAGTATGTGTTCCATCGCATCAAAACCTATGTGCAGCTGCTGGGATAGCGCGGGTGGGGTTTGTACCTTGCCGGTGTGCATGCCGAGTTGCATGGCTTTGAGTATACGCAGCGCATAATAGAGCTGTTCGGCGGCAGATATTTTTTGTACCGGATTGCCACGCCAATGCGACAACGATGACGCAATCAGTGCGCCCAATAAAATGGTCAGCCAGGACAGATAAATCCACATCAAAAAAATCGGAATACTGGCAAAAGCGCCGTAGACCAGTTTGTAAGTGGGGAAATGCGCAATGTAATAGGCGAAGCACTGGTTCATTGTTTCAAATGCGGCGGCAGCCACCGCCCCCCCGATGAAGGCATGACGCAAAGGCACAAAGCGGTTGGGTACCACGCGGAACAGCAGGCTGAAAGCGAGGGTCGTCAGCAGTACCGGAACCACCTTGAGCATCACCACATCGAATTCAGGAACTTGTCTGGCATAGCCTATCGACATTCCGGTTAACCACGAAGTGAGCGACAGACTTCCGCCGACCAACAGCGGCGCCAGCGTCAACACAGCCCAGTAAATCAGCACGCGCTGTACCAGAGTGCGGGGCTTGGAAACATTCCAGATCGTGTTGAACGCTTCGTCTATGGTATGCATCATCAGCATGGCGGTCAGCGCCAAAATTACGATACCCACCGCGGTCAATTTTGCGGCACTTTCCGCGAACTGTTCCACATAACGCGAAATCATTTTGCCGCCGGTTTCCGGCATCATGTTGCTGAGCAGAAACCCTTTTATTTGAGTTGAGAAGTCCTCGAAAACCGGAAACGCAGAAAACAAAGTCAGCGCGATGGTAATCAACGGTACCAAAGAGAGCAACGTCGTGAAAGTCAGGCTGGCTGCCATTTGCGTGCAGCGATCCTGTTTGAAGCGCTCCGCGATAAAATGCATCAGCTGGCGCAAGTCGGTCCAGTTCTTTTTCAAGCAACCCTCTCTCTAACTCTCTCCCGCAAGCGGGAGAGAGGGCAAACGCAAAAAGCAATCTTCAATTCTGGGGCGAGTGAGACCAAGTCTTGCTGCGCGAGTTTTACGATAAATTCTTTTGCGGGATGAAACCCAATACAATAGGGCGGTTTCCAATAAATGCATGATACCCGACACTTCCCCATAACACAGCAGAGGTTCCCATGAGCAGTGCACGTGAAGCCCGCCGAATTCTACGCGACCATCGCTATGGTGCGCTATGCACCCTGTCAAAAAAATTTGACGGTCACCCGTTCGGCTCCATTACGCCCTATCTGGTTGATCACGACGGCAGCCTGCTTATTCTGATCAGCACCCTGGCCGAGCATACCAAAAACATTTTGCAGGATCCGCGCGTCAGTCTCATCACCCATAACCAGGACGATCCGCATATTCAGACGCAGGGGCGCGTGACGATGGTTGGCACGGCCCAAATGACGACAGACAAGGAAATATCCGGCAAGCGTTACTTGCGCTATTTTCCCGAGGCGGAAACGTACTTCGCCATGCACGACTTTTCATTCTATCGCATTCGGCCGCTGGCGATCCGTTACATAGGCGGATTTGGAAATATTCAATGGGTCAATGCGGAAGAGTATGCCGTGCCTCCCTGTGCGCTGATTGAACAGGAGGATGACTTTCTGAAACAAATAAACAGGGAACATCCGGAACTGCTGCGGCGATATTGCCGGCATGTTAAGAGCCTGGAGCTACAGGAAGTGGAGATGATAGGGGCAGACTCGGACGGTTTCGATGTGCGCGCCGATGGACGGCTAACACGTCTGGAATTCCCCGTGCCGGTAACCGACAAGGAAGGCGCGCGGCGCGCGTTGGAGATTCCGGAGTCGGGAGGCTGAACGCACCGCTGATACGCATCATTTACTTCTATGCCGGGCCGATAGCATAATAGGAGCCTAAGAACATAGCTTTTAACCGAACCCGGACACAATTCATGGAAACTGCACTCTCAGCGGATTTTTTGAAAGCCTATTGGAGCATGCCGGAAATAGCTACCAACATAGTTATTTTCATGAACCTTGCGGGTGCCATGATGTTGGGATTGATTGTCGGCTATGAGCGTTCCTATCACGGGCGCGCGGCGGGCATGCGTACCTACGGGCTGGTTTGCACCGCATCGGCCTCCCTGATTGTGATTTCGGGCTTCCCGACCTTCTGGTTCGGGGGGCACGCTATCGTATCCCCGATGGCTGATCCGACCCGTATTGTTCAGGGCATAGTGACCGGCATCGGATTTCTGGGGGCGGGCGTTATCATGAAAGAGGGGTTCAGTATCAGCGGTCTCTCTACCGCCGCTTCCATCTGGACGACCTCGGCCATCGGTATTCTCGTCGGCGTGGGATTTTACGCAACCGCTATATTGGTTACCGCGCTTTCTGTTGTATCCATGATGTGGGTATACAAAATCGAAAACTGGTTGCCGTCGCGCAAGTCTATCCATGTAACCATGCGGTTTCAGGACGGATATATGGCCAAGGAAGATGTGCTGGATAAATTCACCCGCGAGAATGGCTATGACATTGCCACGGGAACCCTTGCAATCGGCTATAACGGCAAACAAGCCGAATGGAGTTTTATTGCCATCGCCCAGGACAAAGACAAGGCCCATACCCTTCCGACGCTGGCGGAGGAACTCAACAAATTTGAAGGCGTGGAGTCATTCCATCTGTCGAGAGCGCGGAACTAATTCCCGCAGGGCAACCGTCAAATCTCAACTTTGGTGCCCATTTCAACCACACGATTCACCGGAATTTTGTAGAAATCGGCCGCCTGCATGGCGTTTCTGGTTAACGCAATAAACAAGCGTTCACGCCATTTGACCATGCCCGGATTGGGGCTGGAAACGACCAGAGCGCGGGAAACGAAAAATGAAGTGGACATCAAGTCGAATGACAGTCCCTGTGCAGAACACAGCTCCATGGCGGCCGGAATATCCGGTGATTCCATGAAGCCGTAATATAGCCTCAACCAATAGAAATTTTTGCCCAATTCCTTGATCAGATAGCGGTTTCCTTTGGTTACATAAGGTTTGTCTTCAACCACCACGGTGAGCAGAACGTTGCGTTCGTGCAGGACGTGATTGTGTTTCATGTTATGCAACATCGATGACGGTGCGCCCTCGCTGGAGGGGGTCAGGAATACCGCTGTACCGGGGACTCTGGGTACATCATCCACGCTTTCTATAATTGCAGCCATGGGAACCGACTGCCGGCTAATCTCGGCAAGCAGTAATTCTCTTCCCCGCTTCCAGGTCATCAGTACGGTGAAAGTGACAATGGCAATCAGCAACGGAAACCAGCCGCCTTGGGGGATTTTGATGGCGTTGGCGGCGAAATAGGTGATGTCCACGATCAGAAGCATGGCGATCAAAGGTATGGCGCCAACCAGCGGCCAGCGCCACAATTTTACAATAACAAACGCAATCATGAGGGTGGTGATGGTCATGGTGCCGGTGACGGCAACGCCATAGGCTGCAGCCAGATTGGATGAACTCTGAAAAGTAAATACCAGATAGACCACCGCCAGATACAGCGTCCAATTGGTGAGGGGGACATAAATCTGTCCGCGCGCTGTGCCGGAAGTCTGGCAAATTTGCACGCGCGGCAAAAATCCCATTTGCACGGATTGATTCGCAATCGAGAAGGCACCGGATATCACAGCCTGCGAAGCAATGACAGTGGCAGCGGTGGCAAGCAACACCATGGGTATCAGAGCCCAATCGGGGGCAAGCAGATAGAAGGGATTTTCAATGGCCTTGGGATTTTGCAATAACAACGCGCCCTGCCCGAAATAATTCAATACCAGTGCGGGCAACACAAAACAGAACCATGAAAGACGGATCGGATATTTGCCGAAATGTCCCATGTCGGCATACAGGGCTTCCCCTCCGGTGATGGCAAGAACAATGCTACCCAATGCGATAAAGGACACCCCCCAGTCGGCGCTTAGAAACTGAAATCCATATACAGGATTCAGTGCCATCAAAACTTGCGGTGTCTTTGCAATGGAGATTACGCCGAACACCGCAAGACAAATGAACCAGAATACCATGATGGGGCCGAACAGCATGCCCACGGTGCCGGTGCCGCGCTTCTGAATAAAAAACAAACCCGTCAAAATGACAAAGGTAATAGGCAATATGTAGCTTTTGAACTGGTGGGAAACCAGATCCAGGCCTTCTACTGCCGACAGTACCGAAATGGCCGGAGTGATCATGCCGTCGCCAAAGAACAGCGATGCTGCAAATACACCGAGAGCGGTAATGAACCATTTCAATTTGGGGTGTTGCGCGATCAATTCGCTCACCAGGGAAAGCAGGGCCAGCGATCCGCCTTCGCCATGATTGTCCGCGCGCATGATGATGACTACATATTTGAGCGATACCAGCAGCATGATGGTCCAGAACATCACGGACAACACCCCCAGAATATTTGTTTCCATGACGGGCAAGGGAGGGGTGCCGGTAAAAGTCGTTTGCAATGCGTACAACGGACTGGTGCCGATGTCACCGAAAACCACGCCGATTGCACCCAGTGCAAGCGTGGACAAACTTTGTTTTGTTTGCGTACTGCTCATTTACCCGCCTTGTCAGAAGAAAATGCTGCGGCACTTTACGCTTGCATACTGACTTGAGCAAGTTTGGACGGAAAAATGTCCATTATTCCGCACGGACACGCAGCGGGGGGGCCTAATTTTCCATAAACTGTTCGATATGATTCAGGAAGGCGCGCGTTTTGGCCGGCAGGTATCGGCGCATGGGCATCACCGCCCACGCGGGAACCGCCGGCAACGACCATTCCGGCAATATGCGCACTAAACGCTTGAGTCGCACGTCTTCTGCGACGAAGCGATCCGGCAAGGCGCCGATCCCCGCGCCATCCAGCAATAGTTGCTGAATGACATCGGGGGAATTCAGGGTGAGCCGTCCCGGTGGAATTTTTTCCCAGACAACTTTGCCCCGCGCCAGCTTCCACGGAAGCGCCGTCCCCCTTGCCGACAGCAAGCGCACCGATGCATGATGTTCCAGGTCGTCGGGATGTTTGGGGGCAGGATGGAGTGCAAGATAAATCGGGCTGGCATACAGACCGAAACTTTGTTCGTTTATTTTGCGCGCAACCAGATTGGAATCATTTTCCAATGCTCCCATGCGTATTGCCAGATCAAAACGTTCACCCATCAAATCAACCCGGCGCGAAGTCAAATCAAGGTCGAGTTGAATATCGGGATAAGTTTCGATGAATGTGGCGATGGCGCGCGAGAAATACAATTTGGCGTAATCACCCGGCATGGAAACACGCAAGCGACCGCGTGGCTGAATTTCCCTGCTGCTCACGAAATCATTCGCGCTGCCTACTTCTTCGGCAACGCGGCGGCAATGATCGAGAAACTCCTGCCCGAAATCGGTGAGCGTCAAACGGCGTGTGGTGCGAAACAGCAGACGTTGACCCAACGCTGCCTCCAGATTGGTCAGGCGGCGTGAAACCGTGGCTTTGGGCATGCCGAGATATTCGGCGGCGCGCACCATGCTTTCCTGTTCGACTATGGTGGCGAACAGGATGAAATCATCGGCAGAGAGATTCTTTTGTTCCATTTGTGGAATAGTATATCCCGATTTAATGGCTTTATCTATTATTTTGAGCTGTATATGATGTGTCATCATTTCTTTGGAGGCATAAATCATGGAACCCATCACTCAAACATCGTTGCGCCATTCGCGCGGCATCGAGCAAATTGTCGCAGGTATCGCCACCTCGGACGGAGCGGGCGTCAAGCTGACCCGCGTGCTCACCGGAAAATTGCAGCGCCGTCTCGACCCTTTTTTGATGCTGGATGCGTTCGGCAGCGACAATCCGGACGACTACATCGCAGGATTCCCCGATCATCCGCACCGGGGATTTGAGACGGTGACTTACATGCTTTCCGGACGCATGCGGCACCGCGACAGCGCCGGACACGAGGGCTTGCTTGAGGATGGTGCCGTGCAATGGATGACGGCGGGGCGCGGCGTGATTCACTCCGAGATTCCCGAGCAAAAGGATGGCGTGATGGAAGGATTCCAGCTTTGGCTCAACCTGCCTGCACAGCGCAAGATGGCCGAGCCATGGTATCGCGATTTTCCCAGCGCTGTGATCCCGGAATATGTTACAGCCGAGAATGGCACGGTACGGGTTATAGCCGGAACCAGTAACGGGGTTGCGGGCGCTGTGACCCGCGAGGATACCGAGCCGCTATATCTGGATATCCACTTGCCTGCCGGGGCTTCGTTTTCGACTTCACTGCCGGACACGCATAACGCATTTATTTATGTTTACCGCGGAACGGTGACGGTGGCTGATACCGTTTTAGAGTCGCGACGCATGGGGATTTTAAGCAATGAGCCGGAATCGGATGGCGTGACAATTAACGCGACGCAGGATGCCCGATTGATTCTGGTTGCCGGCAAACCGTTGCGCGAGCCGATTGTGCAATACGGCCCGTTTGTGATGAATACCCAGGCGGAAATTCATCAGGCGCTGAATGACTATAATTCAGGCCGTTTCGCATAATGTTGAAACCATTGGAGCCATGTTGTTTTCATGGTTGCACCTTGTAGATTGGAGATTGATATGTCTGTACGTATGCCTGTCGTATTTGTGTCACACGGAGCGCCGGATTCATTGCTGACCGCGCCGGAAACCGTGGCTGTGTGGCGCGAGATCGGTCTATCCGCTCCGCTGCCCGAGGCCATTCTTGTGATTTCAGCGCATTGGGAAGCGCGTCTCCCGACGGTCAGCCGGGCGGTAACGCCTGAAACTATCCATGACTTCTCCGGTTTTGCGCCGGAACTTTACCGTATGCAATATCGTGCGCCGGGTGCTCCGGCTCTGGCTGCGCGGGTGGCGTCAATGTTAGCCTCTGCGGGCATAGAGTCGGATACTCATGCTGACCGGGGGGTGGATCATGGCGCCTGGGTGCCGTTGTGGGCTATGTACCCGCAGGCTAACGTGCCGGTAACGCAATTGTCTCTGACGCGCAATGCCACTGCGGCAAGCAATTTTGCATTGGGGCAAGCGCTGGCACCCTTGCGTGACGAAGGTGTGTTGATCGTGGCTTCGGGGGCAATTACCCATAATTTCGGCTGGCTGAATTGGCGGGCAAAGGACGGGGAAAAATTTCCTCCGGCACAGATTTTTACCGATTGGGTTGCCGTACGACTGGCTGCGCACGATGCTGCGGCCCTGATTGACTATCGCTCTGCCCAGTTTGGCGCGGATTCGCACCCGAGCGAAGAGCACTTTCTGCCGTTATTGGTTGCTCTGGGTGCGGCGGGTGAGGATACGCCTCAACGATATAGTCCCCGCTTTGCCTATGGCGGTCTGTCCATGGATGCCTATCAGTGGAAAACTCCTGCCAATGTTTTGCCGTCGGAGAAGAATGAATGACTGAACATATTATTAACGGAATCGAACTGCTGCCCGAAACCATGCCGGTCAAGCAGTTGTTTATTTTGTTGCACGGGGTAGGCTCGAAATCGTCTGACCTGCTCCCGCTGGCGCACAAACTCAAGGCTGCATTTTCCCATGCGGCGTTTCTGCTTCCCGACGGTACGTTCCCCTTCGACGGCGGCGGCAGCGGACGCCAATGGTTCTCAATAAGCGGGGTGAGCGAATCCAACCGGGCCGCGCGGATTGCCGATGCCATACCGGCGCTGCATACTCTGGTGCGGCAGGCACAGGAAAAATTTCAGGTGTTGCAAACGGACACTGCGCTGGTGGGATTTTCCCAGGGAGCAATCATGGCCCTGGAGTTCAGTATCCGGCATGACGGGGGCGTGGGCAGGGTGCTGGCATTCTCGGGGCGGCTGGCGCAGCTTCCGGAAAAGGCACCCGAACTGACTACCTTGCACTTGCTGCACGGGGAAAGTGATCAGGTCATCCCGGTCGCGCATGCCTACACTGCCTATGAAAGGCTCATGGAACTGAATGGGGACGTGACTTTGGATGTCGCCTCGTCCGTGGGGCATGAATTACATCCCGCGCTGGCGGATCGCGCCATACACCGGCTGCAAACCTGTATTCCGTTGCGCAGCTGGAATCAGGCTTTGAAGAGTGCTTAATGAAAAATGACCGAGAACGGGGCCGGATTGATATGCGCTTACTGTAAATTCAGCCTTAAGCCCCTCATGGAAGCACAGCTTGTCCCCTTGCTTATTCTCACATCGTGTAAAATAGCGGGGTGTCGTTACTCGGTAATATTTTGAAAGTGATTTCAGTTTTCATCAACGGCGAAGCCCGCCAATTCGACAACTCCACCAATGTTGCCGCCCTGCTCGAACACATGCAACTGGGCGGCAAACGCATCGCGCTGGAGCGCAACGGCGAGATCGTGCCGCGCAGCCAATTCGCACATCAAATGCTGTCTGACGGCGACAAATTGGAAATAGTCGTTGCAGTCGGCGGTGGCTGATAGAAACCGAAGCCTGGCAGGTGATTAAGCGTAGGCCGAGGCAAGCTTGTGGTGACCCCGGGTATCTGATATTGCAAACGCTGGAAGTCGTGCCTCACCACCAGCCTGCATAGATACTTGATATTCGCCCCCGTAACTTGAGATTCAAAGCCAATTCTGGAAAAGCAAAATGAACAATGACAATTTAGTTATCGCGGGAAAATACTATAACTCGCGCCTGTTGGTCGGTACCGGAAAGTATAAGGATTTTGCGGAAACCAAGGCATCTATCGAAGCCAGCGGGGCCGAGATCATCACCATTGCGATTCGCCGCAGCAATATCGGGCAGAACCCGAACGAACCCAGCTTGCTGGAGATTCTGCCGCCGGCAAAATATACGCTGCTGCCCAATACAGCCGGTTGCTATAGCGCGGACGAGGCGGTGCGCACTTTGCGTCTGGCGCGCGAACTGCTGGACGGGCACAGTCTGGTCAAGCTGGAAGTGCTCGGCGATCCCCAGTCGCTTTATCCCAACGTGGTGGAAACGCTTGCCGCGGCCAAAACATTGGTAGCCGAAGGTTTTCAGGTGATGGTGTATACCTCGGACGATCCCATCATCGCGAAACAATTGGAAGACATCGGCTGCGTCGCGATCATGCCGCTGGCCTCCCTGATCGGTTCCGGTATGGGCATCCTGAACCCGTGGAACCTGCAACTCATTATGGATCGCGTGCAAGTGCCGGTCATTGTGGATGCGGGTGTGGGCACGGCTTCCGACGCGGCCATTGCGATGGAGCTGGGCTGCCACGGTGTGCTGATGAATACCGCCATCGCTGCTGCGAAACAGCCGGTGCTGATGGCGCAAGCGATGAAGAAGGCGGTGGAAGCGGGTCGCGAAGCTTTTCTGGCCGGGCGCATGCCGAAGAAATTGTACAGCGCCACACCAAGTTCACCGACCGGCGGTCTGATCGGCAAATAATAATTTACTGATACCCAATAATTTTAGTCAACCTATTATTATGGATATAGAGCTATAATCACGGGTTGACTTAATCAGGTAATACCAGACATGACTACTAGTACAATCAAGTCCGTCCTGGTTGTGGACGACAGCCGCGTGGCACGGATAATGATCCGTAACATTATTCTCGGAATCCACCCGCACTGGATAATCACCGAAGCGGTAAACGGCAAGGACGCCGTCGATAAGGCTATTCTGGAAACACCGAACTACATCACTATGGACTACAACATGCCGGACATGAACGGCATCGAGGCGTCGCAACAAATTCTGCAGCACGCCGCGAAGATTGTTATTGCACTATTCACCGCCAATATTCAGGCCCACACGCGAAACCAGGCCGCCAATCTGGGTGTCGGTTTCGTGGGCAAACCCATTACCGAAGCCAGCATCAATCAGGCCCTAGAGTTTTTTGCCAGTCGATCATGACGCTACACGACCTATCCGAACTTCAGCGCGATGCGCTGATCGAAATATTTAACATCGGCGTCGGACAAGCCGCCGGCAGCATGAGCCAGATAGTCGGGGAGGCCATTACGCTTTCCGTGCCGATCATAGAACTTCTGCATGGCAACAATCAAGCGGACGCAATCGGTGCCGTTGTCCGGAGTCCCCGCATTTGCGCGGTTTCACAAACTTTTACAGGGGGCATCAACTCCAAGGCATTCCTCATTTTTCCCGAGGGAAAAACCCGCGAGATTGTGCGCCGCATGATAGGCGAATCAGTCAGTGCGGAGGAGTTGAGCGACATGGAACAGGAGGCTTTAAGCGAGATAGGTAATATCATCCTGAATTCGTGCTTTAGTTCAATGTCCGACCTGCTGCATGCGGATTTTCAAAGTTCGCTGCCAACCTATCATCTGGGGTTGGTCAGTGATGTCATGACCGTGCAAAAAACGCAGGACGACAACCTTCTGTTGCTGCTGCATATTGATTTCTCCATGCCCAACGATCAGATTCATGGCTATCTGGTTTTTCTGTTAACCCTGCCCTCGTTCAACGCATTGATCGAGCGGATAGACCAATTTTTGTCAGGCATCCATGCAAATTAACGACGCCCTCATCCTGACTGATGAAAGGCTATATATCTTTAAGGCCGCAGCCCACCAGATAAACGGGGGCGTGGCGATTATAGACGACGCCGGCAGGGTCTGGTTCTGGAATAAATGGCTGGAAGAAAAATCCGGTTTGTCCTGTGAAGCGGTCACCGGCAAGCCTTTTCTGCAGCTGTTCCCGGAAATAAATAACAGCCGCCTTGCTTTGTCCATAGACGAAGCGCTGAAACGGGGGCATTCCTCGCTGCTTTCGCAATCGCTGAACAAGGCACCCCTGCCGCTGTATGATGCGGCTGCATCGCTGCCGGGGAATCGTCTGGAACAGGCGATCCATGTAACCCCGCTGGAGTGTCATAGTCGCTATTGTCTGGTTCAGATCAATGACGTAAGCATCGCCGTCAAAAAAGAGCGCTTGCTGCGCGAGCAGGCGGATTCACTGCGCGGCCTTGCCTATCTGGATGCATTGACCGGAATACCCAACCGGCGCCGCATGGACGAATATCTCGGGGATGAGTTCAAACGTGCAATTCGCGGCAGTACTCCATTATCCGTCATCATGCTGGACATTGATTATTTCAAGCAGTACAACGATACTTATAATCACTCGGCAGGAGACTTTTGCCTGCAACGCGTGGCCAATGCGATCAAGGCAGTTCTGCGCAGACCGGCCGATATGGTGGCACGCTATGGCGGTGAAGAATTCTCCGTTATCCTGCCGGACACTCCGACGCATGCAGCCGTTGCACTGGCTGAGGACATCCGCAAACAGATCGAAAGTCTGGACATTCTGCATGAGGCATCAGACGTGACACGGCACATTACGGTTAGCATAGGCGTCGCCGGCGTGCTGCCCGATTCAAAAATTTCCGCCGAGGAGTTGTTAGGTCAGGCAGACCTTGCCCTGTATCAGGCCAAGAACAAAGGCCGCAACAGGGTCTCGATTTACAAAGAACCTTCCGCAGTTGCGTAAGGCCGGCATTGTTCAATTTATGCGCTCTGCACAGTCTACGCACATACGCAGTTTTGTTCTCAGGCAAGGCCGTGTTTCCAACGCCCAGCAGCGGTGTTTCGACGCGCTAATGCCGCAATACGGCATTGCTTACAGCGTGCGGTTTCTCGACCTGAATGCCGTGTTCGGTCGGGATGCGCCCAAGATACTGGAAATCGGTTTCGGCATGGGCGAAAGCACGGCCGCCATCGCACTGGCGCATCCCGAAAATGATTATCTTGCGCTCGAAGTGCATACCCCCGGGGTGGGCAGCCTGCTCAAACAGATCGGGGAAAATAGGCTGGGCAATATTCGCATCATCCAGCACGATGCCGTGGAAGTACTGCGCGACATGCTGGAGAACAACGTGCTGGACGGCGTACACATATTTTTTCCCGATCCCTGGCACAAAACCCGCCACAACAAACGCCGCCTGATCCAGTCACCCTTTGTGGCGCAGCTGGTGCAGAAGCTCAAGCCCGGCGGTTACGTTCATGTTGCCACCGACTGGCAGGATTATGCCGGGCAAGTATTGGCGGTACTCAGTGCCGAACCTTTGCTGCAGAATACAGTGGAAAATTATGCGCCCCGCCCGGCCTACCGACCGTTGACCAAATTCGAGCAAAGAGGCATCCGCCTGGGACATGGAGTGTGGGATCTGGTATTTCGGCGGAAATAAAGGACGATTGATAGGAGAAAAAGCAATCTGTCCGCGAAATACACGAAAATTACGAAAAGGTTCAAAAATAGCGCAATTTATTGCTTAACACCCAATGGGTGACGTGCTGAATCAGGACAAATTTTTGATTTGTTTCATGCCTTTCGTGTTTTTCGTGGATAGATCTGGGTTTTTGGTTTACTCCCGAAGAAATATCTCCAGCAAATCATTCAGAAATCGCTGCCCCAATGCAGTCGGGGCAATGCGCTGGTGATCATTTAGCAATAGCCCGCGCAGTTCCGCTTCCTCCAGTTCGCGACGTATGAACAATAGCGGCAGACTGGTGCGCTCCTGAAACAATACTTTGTCAAACCCCTCATTCAGGCGCAACGCATTCATCATGAATTCAAATGACAGGTCGTCCCGGTTCACAGCATGTTCACTTTGAATCGGCACGCCTTGCACAGCCTGTTGCATATATTCAAACGGTTGTTTGTAGCGCACTTGGCGGATCATCTTGTCTGGAAAGCTCAGCTTGCTGTGCGCGCCCGCGCCTATCCCCAGATAATCACCAAACTGCCAGTAATTCAGATTATGGCGCGAGCGTTTTTTGGGCAATGCAAATGCCGAGGTTTCGTAGTGCTGGTAACCGTATGCCGCAAGCATGGCTTCGATGCGTTGCTGCATGTCGCTACTCGCATCATCGTCCGGCAGCGAGGGCGGATTGCGATGGAACAGTGTGTTGGGTTCCAGCGTCAGATGGTAACAGGACAGATGCTGCGGCGAAAATGACAGCGCAGTTTGCACATCCTTCAACGCCTCTTCCAATGATTGATCGGGCAACGCGTACATTAAATCAAGGTTGAGATTGTCAAAATGCTGCTGCGCAACGGTGATTGCGTGTCGTGCCTCATCCGCCGAGTGGATACGTCCCAACGCTTGCAGATGGACATCATTGAAACTCTGAATTCCCATCGACAAACGATTCACCCCCGCCTCGCGATAAGCCGCAAAACGGGCCGCTTCCACGGTGCCTGGATTGGCCTCCAGCGTGATTTCCGCATTAATATCCAGAGGCAACAGCATGCGCACCTGACGCAAAATTTCCGTGATACTTTCGGCGCTCAGCAAACTGGGCGTGCCGCCGCCCAAGAACACCGTATAGACCTTGCGTCCCCAGATTAGTGGCAATGCCAGTTCCAGATCATGGATCAGGGCAGCGACGTATTGTTTTTCCAGAGACTCGGAGATTCTACCCTCTCGGATGGAACTACTAGCCATCTGACTAGGCTGTCCAACGACAGCCAAATCATTGGTTACCCGGCCCTCTTCCTGCAAGGGCGAGGGAGTGCGTGCTTCATGCGAATTGAAATCGCAATACGGACATTTGCGCACGCACCAGGGTATGTGTATGTAAAGAGACAGCGGTGGCAACGCCTGAAAATTTATGGCTTGCGATTTAAGGGCGGAGGGTTGGAGAGTGTGGGAGGGCATCATGGGCACTGATTTTGTAGGGCGGGCAATTTTGCCCGCCATTTTTTCCGCGTGGGCATGTGAACTTGCCCACCCTACGAAACCTTCAATTTCTCCAGCAACACCTTCAGGGCTTTGCCTCGATGGCTGACGGCGTGCTTTTCTTCGCGCTCAAGTTGCGCGCTGGTCTTGCCGAATTCCGGCAGCCAGAACAGCGGATCGTAGCCGAAGCCGCCGTCTCCGACTTCTTCATGCGCGATCTCGCCGTGCCATTCACCTTCCGCGATCAACGGTTGCGGATCATCGGCGTGGTGCAGCAGCACCAGCACGCAGTAATAGTGCGCGCGGCGATCTGTCACGCCTTGCATGTCTCGCAGCAGCTTTTCGTTGTTGCGTGTATCCGACTTTGGATTATCCCCGGCATAGCGCGCGGAATATACGCCGGGTGCGCCTTCCAGCGCGGTGACACAGATGCCGGAATCATCCGCCAGCGCGGGCAAACCGCTCAACCGGCTGACATGACGCGCCTTGGCGAGCGCATTCTCCACGAAGGTGACGTGCGGCTCCTCGGCTTCATCTATACCGAGTTGCGCTTGCGTCAGCACCTCGATACCGAGAGGCTGCAACAGGAATTGGAATTCGCGCAGTTTGCCGGGGTTGTTGGAGGCGAGGACTAATTTTTGCATGACGGGTTCGAACCTTGAATTTTGAGCCTTAAAAACTCAAATCGTAGAATGTTGGGAGATGCGCCGATAACTGACAAAATCGAATTCAAGCGGCTGCGGCGTTTCCTGATGACGTTTTTCCCGAGATACCTGTTGCCACTCGGCGCGGTTAAATTCGGGGAAATGCGCATCCCCCTCAACATCCTGCCTAATTTCGGTAATGTACAGCGTATCCACCAGCGGCAACGCTTGCGCGTAGAGCTCTGCGCCACCGACGATAAAAGTTTCTTCGTCGCCCGCGCAGGCCGCAATCGCCTGTTCCAGCGTATGTGCGATGATGCAGCCGTCTATAGTTAAACCGTTATTGCGCGTGACTATCACCGTGGTGCGGCCCGGCAAAGGTTTGCCGATGGAAGCGAACGTCTTGCGCCCCATGATCATGTGATGCCCCATGGTCAGCGCCTTGAAGTGCTTGAGGTCTTCCGGGCAACGCCACGGCAGGGTGTTGTTGATGCCGATGGTGCGGTTCTGCGCCATGGCCACCAGAATGGAAAGTCGCGGCTGGCTCATATTGCGACAGGGGCTTTAATGGCCGGATGAGGGTCGTAAGCTTCCAGCGTAAAATCCTCGAACTTGAAGCTGAAAATATCCTTCACTTCGGAATTGATACGCATGACAGGCAGCGGGCGTGGCTCGCGCGACAATTGCAGCGCTGTCTGCTCCATGTGGTTAAGGTATAAATGCGCATCGCCGAAAGTGTGTACGAAGTCGCCCGGTTTGAGGCCGCACACTTGCGCCATCATCAGGGTGAGCAAAGCGTAGGAAGCGATATTGAACGGAACGCCGAGGAATATGTCGGCACTGCGCTGGTAGAGCTGACACGACAGCTTGCCGTCGGCGACGTAGAACTGAAAGAAGGCATGGCAGGGTGCGAGAGCCATCCGGTTGAGTTCTCCGACGTTCCATGCCGAGACTATGAGGCGGCGTGAATCGGGATTTTTTTTGATTTGTTCCACTACTTCTGAAATCTGGTCAATTACACGTCCATCCAGCGTAGCCCACGAGCGCCACTGCTTGCCGTAGACCGGGCCGAGATTGCCCTGTTCGTCCGCCCATTCGTCCCAAATGCTGACACCGTTTTCCTTCAGGTAACGAGTGTTGGTATCGCCCTGCAAAAACCACAGCAGTTCGTGCACAATTGATTTAAGGTGACACTTCTTGGTGGTGACCAGCGGAAAACCGTCTGCCAGACAGAAACGCATCTGGTAACCAAACACGCTGACGGTGCCGGTGCCCGTGCGGTCGGACTTTTTCGTGCCGTGGTCGAGCACGTGTTGCATCAGTTCAAGGTATTGGCGCATAAAGATTCCACCGGGCTGCGGCGCAATTTGTATAATGCGCGCAACAACAAAATTCGAGGACGCAATGCTAGCACAACTCAGCCTATCCAAAACCCTGTCCGTGACTTCATCGGCCATGCACTTATTGGTGCTGATGCCCAAGGCTAAAGCCCTGCCGAAGAATGTGCCGCATGGGGATTTACTTGCTGCTGTCCTGAAACGGCGTGATATGAAAGCGGAAGAACTAACGAAGTTGCCGATCAGCGCCAATGCCGGGACCGGCACGCTGGTAACCTGGGCGATGCTGGATTTTGAGAAAGATGCCTTTGCACTGCAGACACAGGTACGCAAAGCCATGCAACTGTTGCTGGATGAGAGCCCCAAGGGGTTGGGTGTCGTGGTGCTGGGCGACGGGGCCCAGCGCAAACGCGCCGCCGAATTGGCCGTGTATGGCGCGTGGGTGAACGGATCGTTATTGCCCGTACACAAGAAGAAGGACGAGCGCAAGCCGCTGCAAAAAATCGAACTCTGCGGTTATGCCGACAAAAAAACATTCGAGGGCATCAAGGCACTGGCAGCGGGTAATCTGTTGTGTCGTGAACTGACCGTGTTGCCACCAAACGAACTGACGCCGGGGCAATATCGGGACCGCATCAAGAGGCTGGCTTTGGCCAACGGCTGGAGGCATGAAGAGCTGGACATGAAAAAGTTGCGCAAAATGGGCGCGGGTGCGTTCGTCGCCGTGGCACAGGGCAGTGAGCCGGAAGATGCCGCCATCGTGCATCTGAGCTATAAGCATCCCAAGGCGAAGCAAACTATCGCGCTGGTCGGCAAGGGTATTTGTTTCGATACCGGCGGGCACAACCTCAAGCCTTCAAAATACATGCACAATATGCACGAGGACATGAACGGTTCGGCGGTGGTGTTGGGTATCCTGCTTGCCGCCACACAAAGCAAATTGCCGGTGAATCTGGACTGCTGGCTGGCGCTGGCGCAGAACCATATAAGCCCGAAAGCCTACAAGCAGAACGACATCGTCACCGCATTAAACGGCACTACCATCGAAGTTATGCATACCGACGCCGAGGGGCGCATGGTGCTGGCCGATACCCTCACGCTTGCCGCTCGCACGAAACCCGATCTGATGATCGACTTTGCCACGCTTACCGGCAGCATGGCGATGGCCTTGGGTGCGCGCTATTCCGGCGTGCTGGGTAATCGCGATGAACTGGTACAGCGCGCAGTCAGCATGGGCAAACAATGCGGCGAGCGCCTGTGCGCGTTCCCTCTGGACGAGGATTACGAAACTGCTCTGGATTCCAAAGTGGCCGACATCAAGCAATGCACCCTCGATGGAGAAGCCGACCACATCCTCGCTACCCGATTTCTCAAACGTTTTGTGGACGATACGCCATGGTTGCACGTGGACTTGTCGGCCAGCCGTTGCGAGGGCGGTTTGGGTATCGCGGCGACCGAAGTGACAGGGTTCGGTGTGGCGTGGGGATTGGGGATGCTGCAGAGTAAGGAATGGCCGTAGCCTGTTTAATCCCAACCCTATTCCTGCAAAGGTATACGACGCTTGGCTGGGAACACGATGCTGAAGGTGCTGCCTTTGCCTTCCTCGCTGACGATATCCAGCCGCGCCTGGTGGCGGATAGTCACATGTTTGACGATCGCCAATCCGAGGCCGGTGCCGCCGGTCTCGCGTGAGCGGCTGTGATCCACGCGGTAAAAGCGTTCCGTCAAACGGGGAATGTGTTGCGCGGCAATGCCCAATCCGCTGTCCTGCACGCTGAATATCGGCTGGCTATCTTTTTCAAACCAGCACAAAACAATTTTTCCTCCCTGCGGGGTGTAGCGGATTGCGTTCGATATCAGGTTGCCAAAGGCACTGCGCAATTCTTCGGTATTCCCCGCCACTCTGCAATCGCTCTCCAGCTCCAGAAGCAATGCATGCTTTCCATCGCTCAGCACTTTGCCTTCCTCATGCAAGGTGCGCAGCAAGGTTGGTACTTGCACGGTTTCTTCCTGCAGGGCATTAAGTGCGTTGTCCAGTTTGGAGAGAGTCAACAGATCATCCACCAGTCGGCCCATACGCTGAGTCTGCTCACCCATCAGCTGCAGGGCGCGGCGGGCCATGTCATTGTCCAGCTTGGGCATGTCGCACAATGTTTCAACAAATCCATTGACCACCGTCAGCGGAGTACGCAATTCATGCGACACATTGGCAACAAAATCGCGGCGCATCGTTTCGATGCGTTCAAAACTGGTGATATCCCTGCTGATAAGCAGTCGCTTATTCGCACTGTAGGAAATTAATTTAATCGACAATGTCAGACCGTCATGGCGGGCGCCGCGCAACACCAGCGGTTCGCTGAAATCGCGTGCGGCAAGGTATTGTACAAACTCGGGTTGGCGGGCCAGATAAGTAATCTGCTGGCCGGAATCGCGCACGGCATCCAGACCAAAATGTTGTTCGGCCAGCGGATTGCACCATTCAATATGGTCGGCTTCATCAAGAATGACCACTCCTTCCGGCAAGGCAGACGTGGCCTGCTCCATCTGGCGTAACGCGGACGCACTTTGTTCGCGTTCCTGCCGTTGAAGTCGCACCAATTTATTCAGACGGGCAAAAACATCCTCCCATAGCCCGGTGCCATCGGGTACGGCCCGTTCTGACGGGGCTTCCAGCCAGTGGTCGAGCGAGGCCAGTTGGCGCAGATAGATCATCATTCGAACCAGAAGCGCCACCGCGAAAAACAGAATGGCGGGGAATGGCCCAATTACTGCCCAAACCAGCAGAGAGCAGAAAACCAGCACGGAAGGAAAAAGTAATGCGTACCGCCAGAAGTCATTCACGATGAAGCAATCCGGAGTTGGGTGAACGACATTGTAAGCTGTGCCGGGTGGAGAATAAATATTTCAAAACGTTAATCGCGGGAAAAACGGTAGCCGCTACCGCGCACCGTTTGTATCAGACCGTCGAAACCGGAGGGTTCCAGTGCCTGGCGCAGGCGGCGAATATGCACATCCACGGTTCTTTCTTCCACGAACACGTGATCACCCCATACCTGGTCGAGCAATTGCGAACGGCTGTAAACACGTTCGGTATGGGTCATGAAGAAATGCAGAATACGGAACTCGGTCGGTCCCAAGTCTATTATCGCACCGTTTGCACTTACGCGATGGGTGGTCGGGGATAATTCAAGTCCGCCTGCGGATACCGTCTCGTCACTCATCTGCGGGGTGCGGCGGCGCAATACGGCGCGGATGCGCGCCATTAATTCGCGCGGTGAAAACGGTTTGGTAATGTAGTCATCCGCACCGGATTCCAGTCCCAGCACCTTGTCGCGCTCGTCATTGCGCGCGGTCAGCATAATGATCGGGATATTCCGGGTGCGCTGGTCGGCGCGCAGGCGGCGTGCCAGTTCAATGCCGCTACTTCCCGGCAACATCCAGTCAAGCAGAATCAAATCGGGCAGTGCATGGCTGATTTGGGTCATGGCGCTGGTGGCGTCAAGGGCCTGAATTGCGCGGTATCCGCATTGAGTCACGTTGAAAGCCAGTAATTCCTGAATTGCGGGTTCATCTTCCACCAGAAGAATGTTTGCGGTCATTATTTTCTCCATCGTAGCTGTTGCAAGTAGTTTGCGATGGTATGAAAGAAATGTGACAGTAGTATGACAGAGGGCATCAGTGCTCGCCGTGCTGCGGAGGATGACGGTGCAAGTGTTCTGCCACATGTTCGGTGTGGCTGGCTGCCTGATGATGAAGCAGGGAATGTTCGGATTCTGCTGCGGGAGAGCCGGATACCAGGCTGGGCAACAGGGAACCGAGCACCATGCCAAGGGCGCTGGCTATCAGTCCGGCGAATTGGGCCGGGATAAACGGGTCTTCCGGTCCAAAAATCAGGATGGCAAGCCAAACGGAAAGTCCGCAGAAAATCGATGCCAAGGCACCCTGATTGGTGGCACGATTCCAATACACACCGGCAAGCAGCGGCACAAAAGCCATGACCAGAGTTATCTGGTATGCATTCTCGACCATTTTGAAAATGCTGGCTTTGGAATTCATCGCGTAAAGGGTGACCAGAATAGTGAATGCCACGGTTACCATGCGCATGGCATGCAGCATCTTCTTGTCGGTGAGTTTATGCCCCAACATCGGTTTGAGGATGTTTTCGGTAAAGGTGACAGAAGGTGCCAGCAGGGTGGCAGAGGCGCAACTCTTGATGGCGGATAAAAGTGCGCCGAAGAACATGACCTGCGCGAACATGGGCGCATGCTGCATGACCAGATTGGGCAAAATCATTTGCGGGTCGGTGTCGATCAAATCAGCTACCATCTTTGGGTCGAGCAACGTCGCAGAATAGGCCAGAAACATCGGCACAAAAGCAAAAACGAAATAGAGACAACCACCAAATACGGCCCCCCAGATCGCGATCTTCTCGGACTTGGAGGATTGCACCCGTTGGAACACATCCTGCTGGGGAATGGAGCCGAGCATCATGGTGATCCATGCGGCAACAAAACCGATTATTTCCTTGGCATCCAGCGCCGGCCAGAAATCGAATTTCCCGGCCTCGGCGGCATGGTTCACTACCACCCCCACCCCGCCCACCATGTTGCTGACGGAGCCGCCGATGTACAGCATGCCAATGACGATAATAATCATCTGCAGAAAATCGGTGACGGCCACCGCCCACATCCCGCCAAAAAATGTATAGATCAGAATCGTGCCCGAGCCGATCCACATTCCGGCCAGTTTGCTGATTTCGCCTGCGGACACCACATTGAATACCAGACCCAGTGCGGTAATCTGCGCACCCACCCAGCCCAGGTAGGAAATCACAATCGCTATTGTGGTTAATACCTCCGCGCCGCGCCCGAATTTTTTCTTGTAGAAATCGCCTATGGTCAGCAGATTCATGCGGTACAGCGGAGCGGCAAAGAATAACCCAACCAGAATCAGACACATTGAAGCGCCAAACGGATCAGCCACCACGCCGTGCAAACCCTCTTTGAGGAACGTGGCGGGAATGCCGAGCACTGTTTCCGAGCCGAACCAGGTGGCGAATACCGTAGCGGTGACCATGTAAAACGGCAGTTGCCGTCCGGCAATGGCAAAATCCTTGGTGTTATGGACGCGGGTGGCGGCATACAGGCCGATACCGACTGAAATGATCCAATAGGCAATGACGAACCAGAGCAACATAAGAGGCAAGAATTGTCTGAGTTAAGAAACACCAATTGTAAATCATGTGGCGGCTTCGGCGAAGCGGAAAACATTGAACCGCATGACGAACGCGCTGCAGATATTTGGCTGATTTCAAACAGGGAGAGCAGAGCTAATTGATGGCTAATTCTATAAGATGCAAGTTATTGTTCCTGCCCGTGCAGTCGTTCCCTCGCTGCTGCGGCATACGACGGGAATATTTTCCATAATGCCCGCGTGTCGGGTAGCACATAAACTATGCCGCTCGTTCCTGTGAATATGGGGCTCACGACTGTTTCATAGAAATCAGCGGGGACATTGATACAGCCGTAGGAAATCCGTTTGTCCGGCAGGTTCGTGGAAGCCAGCCGCTGTGCACGGTGTTCGGCCCGGTTGCTTGTCAGGACACGGTGCAAAGAGATGGCTGATTTATAATCGACCCAGAGAATTTCTTCACCGCGCAAATTGCGGCCCAGCGCTGCCACGAAGCGACCCGCAGGAGTGGTGCGTTCAGCGGGGTGTATGCCGGATAATTTGCGGCTCCCTATGCCGGGAACCGATTCATCGCCGAGCGCAAGGCCGAGCAGCGCCGGAGCAGAGCCGCGTAGCTGCCCGCTGGCATTGAATACAAATACTTTGGCGGATAATTTGTCGACAATCACGAAAGGAAGTTGATGATTGTCGCCGCTATCAACAACCCAATCAGCTATGTATCGGGTGTTGCGGGATGGACTTTCCTGCATAAAATTCGCCCGTTTGGGAAATGCTTCGGCGTCTCCCCAATCGGCAGTGGAGTGTGCTACCAAGTCTTGGGCGGGAGTAAATGTGCGTGCCTGGCCGGATAATTTACCGGCCTCACCGGCAGCACAGGCAGGGAGTGAGCTTAACGTGCCGGCAAACAAGACAAGGAATATTGTATTTATCATTTGCCGTTCGCTTCTAGTGAAAACCGGCATTATTAGTTGCGGTCCTGTTTGCGCGGATGATAGGGGGGCACGTAAATGTCCTCCGGGGTTTCCGCAGGGGCGAGAATGGGTATGGAATCCTGGGGCGGGGCTGATTTCTCCGAAAACACTTCATCCGCCAATACGGGGGGATTTTCGGGCGGAGATTGTGCGGATGGGTCATCCGGTACGACAAAGGTATTCCAATCCGGCAGGGCAACCAATGCCCCGTCCGGTGTCAATATCATGTTGCGTGACCAAACCGGAGTGGCACCAGTGGTGTCGTGAAAATGTTCGGACCGGTTATCGGTGAAGTTACTATCCGGGGGGTTGGTTGCAGTCAAACCGGAAAGCGAGACAGGCTGCTGAATTTGCAGAGTGGCATCAATCGTGGCTGCAATCTGCCGGGGTGAAATGACAGGCAGAGGTGCCGGACTAACTGTTAGCGTACCGTTCACATAGTTGATGACGTAATTCGGATCGGCAGCACCAGAAACCTTGATGATATAGCTTCCCACATCCGAAGAAGCGGGCACCGTGGATGTCGTGGCGGGTGTCGTGAGTGACGCCGGTGTTTCGCCGTTAACGAAGGGGCTATAGCTCAAGTCCAGAAAGGGCGTGGCCATGCCGAAGACTTTGCTGATATTGTTCGCGGTGATCGTCAGCGGAGCCGGATTCACCGTAAGCAAACCGTCAATATTGCTGATGTTGTAATTGGTGCTGGTCAATCCTCCCGGAATAATTGTGTAGCCACCCGCGTTGATCGCACTTTGCGAGGTGCCGCTGTAGGTGAGCGTGCCGCCCAATACGGCCGGGTTTTCGCCGTTGACAAAGCCGGAGTAACTAACACTGTTGCTACTACTGTAAGTGAGACCGTCATAGACTTTATTTACAAAATTGGCAGACACGGAAAGGGGGATCTTGTCCACCGTCAGCACTCCGTCAAAATAGCTGAGGTTGTAATTGGAGCCGGATAACCCGCCTGGTGTGATGACGTAGCCACCCGCATTGATCGCGCCCTGCGAGGTGCCGGTGTATACCAATGCCCCGCCCAGCACCGTCTGTGTCTCACCGTTTACAAAACCGCTGAAGATGACTCCGTTGCCGCCGGTGTAAGCAAGGCCATCGTAGGGTTTCCCGGAAAAATTGGCGGTAACGGAAAGAGGGGCTTTATTGATCGTGAGCACGCTGTCAAAATTGCTTATGTTGTAATTGGCACTGTTTAATCCGCCCGGGGTGATGACGTAGCCACCGGAATTGATCGCGCCTTGCGACGTGCCGCTGTAGGTCAGCGTGCCGCCCAATGCGGCTATCCCCTCGCCATTGACAAAGCCGCTGTAGATAACACCATTGCTTCCGCTGTAGGCCAGGCCATCGTAGATTTTTTCGGCAATATTGGCAGTCACGGAAAGGGGGGCCTTGGCCACGGTGAGTGCCCCGTCAAATGCACTGATGTTGTAGTTTATGCTGTTTAATCCGCCCGGAGTGATGACGTAGCCGCCGGCGTTGATAGCGCCTTGCGACGTTCCGGTATAAGTGAGCGTTCCTCCCAGCGCAGTCGAATTTTCGCCGTTAACAAAGCCGCTGTAGATAACACCGTTGCCTCCGCTGTAGCTCAGGCCGTCATAGGGTTTTCCGGCAAAGCTGGCGGTAACGGAAAGGGGGATTTTTCCCACGGTGAGTGCACCGTCAAAGTCAAAGATGTTGTAGTTGGTGGCTGTTAATCCACCCGGGGTGATGACGTAACCACCCGCGTTGACAGCACCCTGCGAGGTGCCGCTATAAGTGAGCGTACCCGCCAGCGCGGTAGATGATTCGCCATTGACAAAGCCGCTGTAAATAACGCCGCTTCCGCCGCTGTAGGCAAGACCATCGTAGGGTTTTCCGGCAGAATTGGCGGTTATGTAGAGGGGAACTTTGCCCACAGTCAGGTTGCCGTCAACAGGGGTGATGCTATAGTTTGTGCTGCTTAGCCCGCCGGGAGTGAGTGCGTATGCGCCCGCGTTGATTGCACCCTGGGAGGTGCCGGCGTAAGTGAGTACCCCAGTCAGCACAACGGAAGTTTCGCCGTTGACAAAGCCGCTATAAGCGACGCCGTTGCCCCCGCTGTAGGCGAGGCCGTTATATAGCTTGGTGTCCGCATTGGCAGTGATACTCAGAGGGGCAGGGGTAACCTTGAGCACGCTGTCGATGAAACTGATTAAATAGTTAGCCGAACTTAGGCCGGAGCTGCTGATGACGTAGTTGCCTGTGTTGATTGCCCCTTGTGCGGAGCCGCTGTAGGCAAGCGACCCGCCCAGTACGGCGGTTCCTTCACCGTTGACGAAGCCGTTGTAAATGACGCCGTTGCCGCCGCTGTAGGCAAGGCCGTTGTAGATTTTACTCGCCGCATTGGCGGCGACGGTCAGAAGCGCCGGGTTAACTGTTAATGCAGCATCAATGTAGCTGAAATTGTAGTTTCCGGAACTCAGCCCGCCCGGAGTAATGACATAGTTAGCCGCGTTGACCGCGCCTTGCGCGGTGCCGGTATAGACGAGGGTGCCGCCGAGTACGCCGAGCCCTTCGCCGTTGACGAAGCCGCTGTAAATGACACCGTTGCCGCCCCCGTAGGCGAGACCATTATAGGTCTTGTTTGCCGCGTTGGCGGTGACCGTCAGCAGCGCGGTGTTTACGGTTAATGCGGCATCAAGATAGTTGAAATTGTAGTTTACGGAACTCAGCCCGCCCGGAGTAATGACGTAGCTGCCCGCGTTGGTCGCGCCTTGTGACGTTCCTGCATAGGTGAGGGCACCGCCGAGCACACCGGTTCCTTCGCCGTTGACGAAGCCGCTATAAATGACGCCATTGCCACCGCTGTAAGCCAGACCGTTATAATTTTTTCCGGCCGCATTGGCGCTCACCGTCAGCAACACGGGATTAACGGTCAGTGCCGCATCGGCATAGCTTAAATTGTAATTTGCAGAACTCAGCCCGCCCGGAGTAATGACATAACTGCCCGCATTGATCGCGCCTTGCGAAGTGCCGGTATAGGTGAGAGCGCCGCCGAGTACCCCGCTTCCTTCACCGTTGACAAAGCCGCTGTAAATGACACCATTGCCACCGCTGTAGGCGAGTCCGTTGTAATATTTCCCGGCTGCATTGGCGCTCACTGTCAGCAACACAGGGTTCACGGTCAGTGCCGCATCGGCATAACTGAAATTGTAATTTGTAGAACTCAATCCGCCCGGCGTAATGACATAACTCCCCGCGTTGGTTGCGCCTTGCGATGTTCCTGCATAGGTGAGGGCGCCGCCGAGCACTCCGGTCCCCTCGCCGTTGACAAAACCGCTGTAAATGACACCATGGCCACCGTTGTAGGCAACACCGTTGTAGTATTTTCCGTCCGCGATGGCTGTCACACTAAGCAGAGCGTGATTCACCGTCAGCGCGCCGTCGGCGTAGCTGATGTTGTAGTTGCCTGAACTCAACCCGCCCGGGGTGATGAGGTAGCCACCCGCGTTGGTCGCGCCTTGCGCGGAGCCGCTGTATGCCAGCGCACCGCCGAGTACGCTCACTCCTTCGCCGTTGACGAAGCCGCTGTAGACCACGCCGTTACCGCCGCTGTAAGCGAGACCGTTATAGGATTTTCCGTCCGTATTGGCCGTCACTGAAAGTGAAGCGGGAGTGATGTTGGCCAGCGCAGTTCCGATATTGGCACCCGCCCCGGAAAGAGCAAAGAGGGCATAATCAGCATTGCCAAAGCTGCTGCCAAAGGTGACTGGTTTATTCGTTCCTGCATTCGGTGTGCCGAAAGCGGGAGCGGGTGCAATAAAGGTTCCTGATAGTGTGACACCTGCAGCAGCAAGGATGCCTGACGGGTCGTTAAAGAGAGAGTTGACGGTTGCCGTCGTGAGCCCGTCATAGGGTTTGTTATTCGCCTGGGCAAATACCCACGCTTTCACATCCAACCCGCCGCCGCCTGTCAAATTGAAAAGATAATTTGCACGATCAGCGGCTATAGTTGCAGCGCTGTAATCAGCCGGATTGTAGCGAACGGTGAGTAAGTTTGCGACGCCTGTGAGCGTAATGCAGTGACTTCCACAAGTAATATTCACGGTGCCTGCGATAGCCCCCGGTCCGCTCCCATTATTATCGGCAATCAATACCATGTCGCCAGTGGTAATTGTCGAGGCGGCAGTCATGTTTACGTCGTGACCTGCTACCGAGGTGAGATTCCCGGTGACTATCGTCGTGGCCGCATCCAGGTGTATATCGTTTCCGGCATGAAACGTAAGGTTTCCGGTTGTGGTTTTCGTGGCTTCCTGCACCCATACATCGTGTCCCGCGTTCAATACGAGACTTCCATTGGTGGCAGTAATTGCCGAACCCACTGCCACTTTCACGTCATTGGCCGCAGTCAACGTCAGCGTTGTCGCCGCTGTCCATGTGATTGCAGCATTCACAAAGATGTCGCCGTTGCCGCTCGTCGATGGGTCGGTAGCAATGATGATAGAGCCGGCACCCAGATCGGTGGAAAGCGTGTCGGTACCCATGCCGGAGGGGGTTAGCGTTCCGGTGCCGGTGGCAATAGTGAAGTTCATCGGGTCGATCAACCACGTGCCTGACTTGCCGTTGGGAGCTGCCGTGGTGATATATGAAGTATCGGCAATCTGAACGTTTGCGGCGGAGGTTTCGATTTGGCCGCCGCTGCCGCCATTGGGGGCGGACGCATCCAATGTGCCGGTTATTTTTAGCGTGCCGGTTTGCTTGTCGGCCAGCACAGAGACGCTGCCCCCTCCAACACCTTGGGCGCTAATCATTCCGCCCGCTTCGATGCCGGTTGTCGCGGTAAGAAACACTCTGCCACCCTGTCTGACCAGGCTATTGGCATTGATCGTTCCGCTATTTTTTACGATGGCCGCTACCAGGCCGATCTGTCCGCTATCCGCGAGAATTTGCCCCAGATTCGTGGCGGTATTGCTGCTGCCCGTGATTTGTACCGACACGCCGGGAGTGCCGGTATTCATCAATTGTACCGTGTTGCCGGCAGCAAGCAGGGTTTCCCCCTTGGGGGTGGTAATAATGCCGTTGTTCTCGATCTGGGGGGCAACGAGATAGACCGAGCCTCCGTCGGGCGTGGTAAGGGAGCCATTATTCCGGATCGTACCGGCATTGAGATTGGCGGTGAAATTCAGGATGCCCGCGAGAAAGTCTGCGTTGGAGAGGTTGAGCGTGGAGGCCACCAAACCGGCAACATCAACCCGCGCACCTTGCCCTATCAATATTCCGGCCGGGTTGATTAGAAATACCCTGCCATTGGAAGTTAATGCGCCAAGCAGTATGGAAGGATCTGCACCCACTACGCGGTTGAGCACAGCGCTGTTGGCGGATTTTTGAATGAAGTTGGTGATTTCGCCGCTGCCGATGGAAAAACTTTGCCAATTGATAATGGCATTGGGTGTGTTGGTAACGCTAAGTACCGCACCCGACGTGACGAAACTGGCCTGGCCCGAGATAACCGTCGGGGCCGTGCCATTTGCCTGAACTTGTCCTGTGGCAAAGAGGCACGCAATTGCCGCGCAAACTGATCGAAGTCGCCAGGTGTTAAGCCTGCCGGTGTGCCGGGTGGTCATGGCAGCTTTACCCGTGCGCAGCATGATCATACTGCCGGATGTAACAGGCTGCAAGAAGGCGGCTTGCTGGATTGTTCGGGGTGATATTCATGATGAGTTACCTGAAGTACAGTGTAGTGACGCTTGTAAAACGATATTCGCTTTAGCCGGAATTCTCTGTGCGCCAGCACGCGCAGACTTATGCTGAAATCACCGGAATGATATTTATATTTGCGGGTTCATTTGCGGCCGGGGCGCGGAATGCGCTGTTCGCGCCGCTGCAGACGTTCGATTTCGGACAACACATCTTCAAGTTTGGTTTCCATTTCAAGATCGGCATCCGCGATGTCGATGTCCTCATCGTTGCGTATGCCGATTTTGAATTGGATGGCGCGCAGCATTTGCAGTACACGGGTCAGCTCATGTTCGGTCAATAGTCCGGTTTGTAAACCCAGGTCGGTAAGACGGGCGGCTTCTTTGCTCAGTATGTTCTGGCTGATGAGCACAAAGGTGGTGAGGAAGATTGCTTCCAGAGACACTATCATGGTCAGTAGGCCGTACGGGAAGGGATCGAAAGGAGCCATGCCGACAGCCCCGGTATTTAATATGACCCAGACAAAAAACCAGGCAATATGCACATAAACAAAGACCATGCTGCCGGAAAATGAAGTCATGCCGTTGGCAATCCGGTCCTGCAAACTTTGCTCGCTGGCGGCTTTCAATCTGACTTGAATGATCTTGCGGATATTCCGCTGAATGATATTGGAAAGCGCCGGATTGTCTTCCCGGTGATCTGCTACTTCGTTTTGCAGCAAACGCACTTCAAGCATGTTGTGCACGCGCGTGAGCACCTCGACCAGCTCAAACGGTTTGCCGATGAAATCCTTTGCCCCGGCATGCAGGGCGCGCAGCTTGAGTCCCGGTTCGGCAGTAATCACCAGCACAGGAGGGTAATCGTCCGTTTCTATTTCCTTCAGGCGTTCCATCACCTGAAATCCGTCCATGCCCGGCATCTGGATATCCAGCAGTATAAGATCGTAGCGATTGCTGCGATAGAGTTCGCCAGCCTTGAGCGAGTTCAGCGTGGAGGTGACAGAGGTGTAACCCGCCCCGCGCAGCGTGCGTTCGAGCAAAATGACATTGGCCTCCTCGTCATCGACGATCAGAATTTTGCCGCGCAGAATATCGGATGGACTGATCATACGAATATTTAGTGCCAATATCGGATAACAATAAAACCAACCCCACCCAGTCTCCCCTTGTCAGGGGGAAAGTGTCCGGCTCCTTCCCTGACAAGGGGTGGGAGGGGGGGGCTGCGATGATTATTGAGTTGCATGCTAGTGATTACTCTTTCCGGCAAAATCCAGTGCCACATCCAATGCCTCCATCAGCTCATTCACCTTGATCGGTTTGGTGATGTAGTGGAAAAAACCCGCCTTCAAACCTCTCTCAACGTCCAGCGGCATGGCATTCGCACTGACGGCAATGACGGGAATGTGCGAAGTGGACGGATCCGCGCGCAGGATTCTGAGTGCTTCAAATCCGTTGATCCCGGGCAGATTGATGTCCATCAGTATGACATCCGGTTTGGCTGACAGGGCAATCTCGATTCCGCTGTTCCCGTTTACTGCGGTCAACAAGCTGATGTCGGGATGGCGCGCAATGATTTGTTCGACCAATTTCAGATTTGCCGGATTGTCTTCCACGTATAGCAGGGTATGCAGTCGCTCTCCGCGCGATGTCTGGGGGAGGGCAAGAGCCGCGGAGTCGTTTCCATTCAGAGTGAGATGAGGTCCGGCAACCGAGATGAGTTCAAACCAAAACACGCTTCCCACGCCGACCGTGCTTTCCACGCCAATGACGCCACCCATCAGTTCAACCAGTCGTTTGGCTACCACGAGCCCGATGCCGGTTCCTTCTTCTCCCCCCGCTTCTTGCCCGAGGCGATTAAACGGCTGAAACAATTGGACCAGTTGCTCCGGATACAGTCCGGCACCGGAGTCGATAATGTTAACGCGTATGCGTCCCTGATCGCTGTCTGAATATTTAACATCGACCGACCCCTGCTTGACGTTGTATTTGATTGCGTTGGAAAGCAGGTTGATCAGAATTTGCTTCAGGCGGGTCCGGTCTGCACGCACAAAGCAGGGAATGTCGAAGTGGGGGAAACTCAGTTTGATATCGCGCTGCTGGGCCTGGGGTTCGATCATGGCCTGACACTCGAACATCACCTCGGCCAGCGATACCGGCTCCTCCGACATGGGAACCTGCCGGGACTCGACCTTGGCGAGGTCGAGAATTTCATTGATCAGTTTCAGCAGGTGCCATCCGGCCTGAAGAATCTGGGCGATACTTTCCTTCTGTGAGGGCGTTGCAGGCGGGTTATCGGATTCCATCAACTGGGCAAAGCCGAGGATGGCATTCAGCGGGCTGCGCAGCTCGTGGCTCATGCTGGACAGGAAATCCGATTTGGCCAAATTGGCTTTTTCGGCTACAGACTTGGCGCCTTCCAGTTCCACATTCTTTTCCTGCAATACCTGATCCAGACGTTTGCGCTCGGTCACGTCACGCGCGGCGGCGAACACGCCCTGCAGTCTTCTGTCCCTGTCATAGAAGGTGGTCGCATTGTAGGATACGACCGTTTCCTTGCCGTCTCGGGCGCGCACAGTCAATTCGTAATCGGTTACTTTCTTCTCGGTCAGCACCAGTTTGATGCTCGTTTCGGCACACTCCGGATCGGTAAAGTGGTTTTTGAACGGTGCGCCTATCAGTTCGTCGCGCGTGCAGCCGGTGAGCACTTCCATCTGCTTGTTGACGTCCGTAATGATGCCGGACGGATCGGTGGTCATGATCGCGTCGATGTTGGATTCAAACAGGGAGCGTGTATAGAACTGCTGGTCGCGCAGGCGCTGGGCGAGTTGTTTCTGCTCGGCTTCAATTTGTTTGCGCGCGGTATTGTCCGTGCCGATCAGCAGATAGCCGATGATGGCATCCTGCGCATCGCGCAATGCCGTGACCGAAACGACTGCCGGGAAGCGGCTGCCGTCCTTGCGTATATACGTCAGTTCGTAAATATCCTCGATGCCGCGCGAAGCCTTGAACACCAGCGCCTCGAATCCGGGTGCGATTGGTGTTCCGAGTTCGGCGCTCAGTGCTTTGGCGCGCGCGATAACTTCCTGCGGATCGGAAATGTCGGCCGGGGTGATCTTGTTCATCACGTCGGTCGCGGCATACCCCAGCATGCGTTCCGCGCCCACGTTGAAAATCTGAATGACGCCCTTTGCATCGGTGGCAATGCTCGAAAAATTCGCGCTGTTGAAAATCGCGCTTTGCAGCGCGCCCGCCTTGAGCAGGGCCTCTTCAGCCTGTTTGCGCGCGGTATTGTCGGTGCCGATCAACAGGTACCCGATGATGGCATCCAGTGCGTCGCGCAATGCCGTGACCGATACAATGGCCGGGAAGCGGCTGCCGTCCTTGCGGATGTAAGTCAGTTCATAAATGTCTTCAATGCCGCGCGAAGCCTTGAACACCAGCGCCTCGAAGCCGGGAGTGATCGGTGTGCCCAGTTCCACGCTCAGCGCCTTGGCGCGCGCGATGACTTCCTGCGGGTCGGAAATATCGGACGGCTTGATCTTGTTCATCACCTCGGCCGCCGTGTAGCCCAGCATGCGCTCTGCGCCCACGTTGAAAATCTGGATCACGCCGTTCGCGTCCGTGGCGATGCTGGAGAAATTGGCACTGTTGAAAATGGCGCTCTGCAGCGCACCCGCCTTGAGCAGGGCTTCTTCGGCCTGTTTGCGCGCGGTATTGTCGGTGCCGATCAGCAAATATCCGATGATCGTGCTTTGGGCATCGCGCAGCGCCGTGACCGACACCACCGCCGGGAAACGGCTGCCATCCTTGCGGATATAGGTCAGCTCGTAAATGTCCTCGATGCCGCGCGAAGCCTTGAACACCAGCGCCTCGAAACCGGGGGTAATCGGGGTGCCAAGCTCGACACTGAGGGCTTCGGCGCGGGCGATAACTTCCAGCGGGTCGGAAATGTCGGCCGGGGTGATCTTGTTCATCACGTCGGTCGCGGCATACCCCAGCATGCGCTCCGCGCCCACGTTGAAAATTTGAATGACGCCCTTGGCATCGGTGGCTATGCTCGAAAAATTCGCGCTGTTGAAAATCGCGCTTTGCAGCGCACCCGCCTTGAGCAGGGCCTCCTCTGCCTGTTTGCGCGCGGTGTTGTCCGTGCCGATCAGCAGGTAACCGATAATGGCATCCTGATCGTCACGCAAAGCGGTCACCGACACGACAGCGGGGAAGCGGCTGCCATCCTTGCGGATATATGTCAGCTCGTAGATGTCTTCGATGCCGCGCGAAGCCTTGAACACCAGCGCCTCGAAGCCGGGCGTAATGGGGGTGCCCAACTCGACGCTGAGCACTTTTGCCCGCGCGATGACTTCCTGCGGGTCGGAGATGTCGGCCGGGGTGATTTTGTTCATCACGTCGGCAGCCGCGTAGCCCAGCATGCGTTCCGCGCCCACGTTGAAAATCTGAATGACGCCCTTTGCATCGGTGGCAATGCTGGAGAAGTTGGCGCTGTTGAAAATGGCGCTTTGCAGCGCCCCCGCCTTGCGCAGCGCCTCTTCCGCCTGCTTGCGCGCGCTATTGTCGTAGCCGATCAAAAGGTATCCGATGATGGCATCCTGATCGTCGCGCAGCGCGGTAACGGAAACCGTTGCCGGGAACCTGCTGCCGTCCTTGCGGATATAGGTCAATTCATAAATGTCCTCGATGCCCCGCGACGCTTTGAACACCAGCGCCTCAAAGCCCGGGGTAATCGGGGTGCCGAGTTCGACGCTCAATGCCTTGGCGCGCGCGATGACTTCCTGCGGATCGGAAATATCGGCCGGCGTGATCTTGTTCATGACATCGGCCGCAGCATAACCCAGCATGCGTTCCGCACCCACGTTGAAAATCTGAATCACACCCTTCGTGTCGGTTGCGATACTCGAAAAATTCACGCTGTTAAAAATCGCGCTTTGCAATGCGCCCGCCTTGAGCAGGGCTTCTTCAGCCTCTTTGCGCGCGGTATTGTCGGTGCCGATCAGCAGGTAACCGATGATGGCTTCCTGTTCGTCGCGCAGCGCGGTGACCGACACGACAGCGGGGAAGCGGCTGCCGTCCTTGCGGATGTAAGTCAGCTCATAGATATCTTCAATGCCGCGCGAAGCCTTGAACACCAAAGCCTCGAAGCCCGGTGTGATCGGTGTTCCGAGCTCGACACTCAATGCCTTGGCACGTGCGATCAGCTCCTGGGGGTCGGAAATGTTGGCCGGGGTGATCTTGTTCAGGACATCGGCTGCCCGGTATCCCAGCATCCGCTCGGCGCCGATATTGAATATCTGAATCACGCCTTTTTCGTCGGTGGCAATGCTGGAAAAGTTGGCGCTATTTAATATTGCGCCCTGCAGGGCACCGGTTTTAAGCAGGGTTTCCTGGCGGCGTACCTCGGTAATTTTTTCCGCTGTGGAATAGGCCAGATAGCGTCCGGTGGTGGATCCGTAGTCCCTGGATTCGGCAGCTTCTTCCGCGGCAGCGGTGGCAGGATTGATAATTTCGGCGTCGCTCATTTTATTGGACATGGCATACCTTCGTGCAAATCAAACATCAATATTTAGCCGGAGTATCAACCGGGGGGGGCGACAGGTGTGGCTTACCCAACCTGCCCGACCGGTTCATGCAAGGGCGGACGCGCGGAGAGGAACCGGATGCGCAAATGAATTGTTAACCGCCATGATTCATCATGGATGATATGGGGCAGACTTCTCGGTGCGTTGCCACACATAGAGCAGGAGTTTTGCGGGGAGAAAGGGGAATAGCCGAAACGACCGGGTTAACTGCATAGGACAAACACCGATGGGGAATTTCCGGTTTGGCAAATAGACAAGGGGCGGGAATTTGGCCAGAATGAGACTCACAGAAAACAGTTAATAAATATATCGATTACGGGAGCATTCATGGTGGACACGACACGCGATATCGCAACAAAGTCGGCAAGCGGCCAAGCTTCCTTTGTGGCCGGTACAGCTTTAATCCCGCTGCCAATCGAACAAAGAGCAACGGAATTGCCCGTATTTCATGCCAAATATAATGCGATGCTCAATATCATTGAGTTTTTAGCTTCATTTCACCTGGTTGATACGGCCAATACCAGCCAGGCAAAGGATATTGAGGATTTGAAAACTATGGTGGAACAGGCCCGTCGCAAGCTAGGGGGTTAAATATCGCGGCAGCAGCAGGGTAAGGATAGTCTGGTTTTCCGCGTCGGAAACGTCCATTGTAAGGGTTCCGTTTTGCGCCTCTGCCAGCAATTTTGCCGAGTAGGTCCCCAGGCCGGTGCCTCCTTCCTTGCCGCTGGTGACGAATTTTTCGAAAAATCGATCCCGAATATCAGCGGGGACTACCCCCTTATTTTGAATCACGATACGCAGCGGAGTTTCATCGATTAACTTAACGTCCACCCGGCCTTTGGGCGGGGCCGCTTCGCAGGCATTCCTGATCAGGTTCTGGAGCAGCGAATAACAGAACATCGCCTCCCCCAATGCGACGGGGACATCCTGGCCGACGGGCATATCCGTATCGATGGAAACCGTGATATGTTTTTCTGCAAACGTAATGCGTGACGTCTCGACTATTCTGCGCAGAATATCGCCAATGTTGACCGGCTTTGCATCAAGTTTAAAACGCCCGGTCTCGATTTTGAAAAGTTCCGACGACAGGTTGATCATTCCGAGCACTTGCAGCGCGGTTTCCTCTGCCATGCGCAGTTGTCCGACTTGCCTGAAATTCATCGAGTCGTCATCGGCCAGCGCCTGCACCAGCCCGATGACGCCCGCCAAAGGTCCTTTCATGTCATGGCGCGTGATGTGTTCTATGTCCTCGCGCAGGTGCGCCAACTCCAGCATGCCATCGTAGTCGGCTTGCAATTGTTTATGCAGTTCAACGTAGCGCATGAAATTGTGCACCCGCAACTTGAGTATGTCCGGATTAATGGGCTTCGTGACGAAATCTACCGCGCCCAATTCCAGTCCTCTTACACGCGTACCCTCGTCTGACATGGCGGTGACGAAAATCACCGGTATCATTTCCGAGACAGGATGCTCGCGCATGCGCCGCGCCACTTCAAAGCCATCCATGCCGGGCATCATGATGTCGAGCAGCACCAGATCGGGCGGATTGTCCGACTGGCAGAGCGTCAGGGCTTTCTCGCCGCTCTGTGCGATGCGTACGCGATATTCATCCTTGAATAATGCGGACAACAGAAGCAGATTATCTTCCGTGTCGTCGACCATGAGTATTGTCCGGCGTGCCGGTTTATGCACTTCCCGCGCGGCATCCGGCACTACCGCCACCCCCGGACTTACTGCAGTCGGGACGCGCAGCGCAAAATTTGAATTTCTGGGTGAAGCCAACACCCTGCCGACATGCGTGGAAAGGCGTTCGGCAGTGTAGGGTTTGACCAGCAGGTCGCTGACCCCGCACGCTATCGCATCCTCTATACGGTGCCGCTCCGCTTCGGCGGTAATCATGATGAAGGGTAAATTGAACAGTGTCTTGTCGGCGCGCACCGCCTTGAGCAGTTCGAGGCCGGTCATGCCAGGCATATTCCAATCGGAGAGGATGATATCCACTTGCTTGTTTTGCAGCATACGCAGTGCTTCGTTGCCGTTGGCTGCCATTAATATGTTTTTGGCCCCCATGGCACGCAGCTGCGTTGAAGTGACCATGCGCATGGGCTCAAAATCGTCAACGACGAGAAAGACGGTTTGTTTGTCTATCATATATTTCCTGGTGCCGTGTTAATTAACGCCAGTCTGTTCCAGATATTCTTTCTTCTTGTGCATATCCGCATCCGTATCGGCAAAACGCCCGGCAATGGCGCGGAATTCCTCCTGTATCTCGATGAACGCGTCGAACATGTCTGCATCGAAGTGTGTGCCGCGGCCCCCGGTCATTATTTGCACCGCATCTTCATGCGACATTCCCTCCTTGTATACACGGCGGCTGATCAATGCGTCGTAGACGTCGGCGACCGCCATCAGGCGTGCCGGAATAGGAATGTCGTCGCCGGAAAGTCCCTGCGGATAACCGCTGCCATCCCATTTTTCCTGGTGCGAGAACGCGATGGATTTGGCAAAGGACAGAAAGCTCACATGCGTACCCAACGCAGTCTCCGCATGCACAATGGCGTCGCGCCCCAGCGTGGTGTGCGTTTTCATGATCTCGAATTCGTGGGGTTCGAAGCGGCCCGGCTTCAGCAAAATCCGGTCTGGGATACCCACCTTGCCGATATCGTGCAGCGGTGCCGACTTGAACAGCATGTTGATATTGCTGTCCGTCAGGAACCAGCCGAAGCGGGGATGGTCGCGCAGCTTTTCGGACAGGGCTTTGACGTAGAATTGTGTGCGGCGGATATGGTTGCCGGTGTCCGAGTCGCGTGTCTCGGCCAGCGACGCCATGGCGAGTATCGTTACATCCTGAATCGCCATTACTTCGCGGGTACGTTTGGCTACTTCGAGTTCGAGAAAGTCGTTCTGGTCGTGCAAAAAGTCGGACATGGCTTTCAGGGCCAAATGATTTTTTACCCGTGCCATGACGATGGGCGGACTGATCGGCTTGGTGATGTAGTCAACCGCGCCGAGTTCCAGACCTTTTTTTTCATCCTCCACTTCCGTTTTTGCGGTGAGAAAAATTACCGGGATATCCATAGTCTCCGGGGCTCGCTTGAGTCGACGGCAAACTTCATACCCATCCATACCGGACATCATGATGTCCAGCAAAATTAAATCCGGCTGGGTTTCAGAGGCCGCGATCTTCAGGGCTTTCTCGCCGCTGTTGGCAATTTTCACCTTGTAGTCGTTTTTGAGCAGATTGCTCATCAGCGACAAATTATCCGGCGTATCGTCCACGACCAGTACCGTGGCTTTCTTGATCAGATCAAGAGCATTCATGGTGAGTCCTTTCTTGGTGCATCAATCAATCACCCAAAAGCTTATGTTCAAACTCTCCGATGAGAACATCTTGCTCGTCGTACAGTTCATCGGGTGCCGCATCCAGTTGTTTGCGGGCGCGGTGTTCCCTGACCGCCACATCCAGCTTGTCGGCAAACTGCTGCAATCCGGTGACGCTGACCTTGCCGGAAATTCCTTTGAGCGTAAAGGCAAGGCGCTCGGCGATGTCCCAGTCATTCTGGTCGCGCAGGAAATCGGCCATGGCCTTCAGCGCCAGATGATTCTTCACGCGCGCCAGAAGGATGGGGGCGCTGATGGGTTTGGTTATATAGTCTATCGCTCCGAGTTCCAATCCTCTTTTTTCGTCGGCCACTTCGATTTTGGCGGTAACGAAGATCAGCGGAATGTTCGTGGTCCTGGGGTCTTCCTTGAGGCGGCGGCAAATTTCATAGCCGTCCGGATCGGGCATCGTGATGTCGAGCAGGATCAAATCGATAGCCAGACCGGACTGGGCAATTTTCATTGCCTCCTCGCCCCGCTGGGCAAGTTCAACCTTGTAGTGATCTTTGAGCAGATTGCTCATCAGCGAAAGGTTGTACGACATGTCGTCTACTACCAGTATCGTGGCCTTTTTGGTGTAGCCGTGATTGTCCATGGGGTTTCCTTTCAGGTGAGCGTGGCCGTTGCGGCTCTCAGCGCGGAGAGGGCTGTATCGAAATCGAAGGAGCGGATGCCGAGGGAAATCTTGTGATAGTGATTCGGGAATGCCGCATTCAGCATATCGGCATTGTTCTCCAGCACATCGCCCGCTTCCGCGTCATCCTCCGACAGCAAGGATTCCAACCTGACGCATATTTCCCTGAGCTTGTCCGGGTTGACTGCCACCACAATTCTGGCACGTTCTTCCGGCAGCTTCTGTTCCAGTTTGCCGATAAGATTTCCAATCAAATTCGTCAGCGCATTGAGCATCCCGTCCAGTTTGGTGCGCGGGCAACGCTCGCGGATGCCCGCCTCGACCTTTTCCGCCAGTTGCTGCACAGAAAGCGCGCCTATATTTCCGGATACGCCTTTTAAGGTGTGGGCGAGCCGTTCCGCTGTATCCCGGTCATCGATTTCCAAAGCAGTGATAATTTCCGGCACAACGGATTTCTGGCCCGCAACGAATTTGCGCAACATCAGGAGATACAGCGGCTTCTTGCCCAGCACGCGGCGCAAGCCGTTGGCCATGTCCAGCCCGGCGATGGACTCGGGCAGGACAGTATCGGGTGCGGAAAAATTTTTTGTTCCGGACGGGGGCGCAGGGTGTTTCGGTTTGACCCACTTCAGCAGCGCCTTCCACAGATCTTCGGGTTCGATCGGTTTGGCCACATGATCGTTCATGCCGGCCGCCATACAACGGTCGCGATCGCCCTGCATTGCGTTGGCGGTCATCGCCACCACCGGAAGATTTTTGAACCGCTTGTCCATGCGAATCGCACGCGTCGCCGTTACCCCGTCCATGATCGGCATCTGCATATCCATCAGCACGATGTCATAATGGGCCGCCCTGATTTTGTCCAGTGCAATCTGGCCGTTCCCGGCCAGTTCCACAAAGAAGCCCGCATCCTGCAGCAGTTCTGTCGCCACTTCCTGATTGAGATCGTTATCTTCCACCAGAAGGATATGGGCTCCTTTGATGCAGGCCAGTTGCTCGAAAGCGTCGGTCGGGGCATCTCCGGCAGTGCGCGCATCATCGACCACTCCCGTGCCTCCCAGAATGCGCACCACCCCGTCAAACAGCACAGAGGCACTCACCGGTTTGATCAGCACATCCTCAAAGCCGGTTTCTTCCGCGCCCTTGATGATTTCCTCGCGGCCATATGCGGTCACCATCATCAGATGCGGCATGAAGGTGAGCGGCAGTTCCCGCAGTCGTCTGGCTGTTTCAATGCCGTCCATGTCCGGCATTTGCCAATCGATGAACACAATTTCGTAAGGCGTCCCTTCCGCCTCGGCGCGATCCACCGCGCCGATTGCCTCTGCTCCGGACTTGGCCTGATCGACTTTGAAGCTCATGTTGGTGAGCATGTCGTCCAGCACCAGACGTGCATTAAAATTATCGTCCACCACCAGCACACGTTTGCCCTGCATACCGCCTTCCAGCGCCAGCGGGTTTTGTTTGCCGACGCCTTTTCCCAGACGCGCCGTGAACCAGAAAGTGCTGCCCTTGCCCGGTTCGCTGGTGACCCCCACCTCGCCGCCCATCAGTTCGGCCAGCTTCTTGGAAATAACCAGACCCAGACCGGTGCCGCCGAATTTGCGCGTGGTCGAAGTATCGGCCTGCGAAAAACTCTGGAACAGACGCCCCATTTGCTCCTCATTCAAACCGATACCCGTGTCCCGCACGGCGCAATAGATCAGTACGTCCTTGTCGGTTTGCTGTTTCAGCTGGATCACAATGTCGACCTCGCCCTGCTCGGTAAATTTGACGGCATTGTTGCTGTAGTTGATCAGAATCTGCCCCAGCCGCAGCGGATCACCGATCAGGTTGAGCGGCACGTTCTTGTCTATATCGAACACCAGCTCCAGGCCTTTTGCGGATGTTTTTTCGCCGATCAGATTCGCCACATTGTCGAGTACTTTTTCCAGCTCGAACTCGGTGTGCTCGACGGCCAGTTTGCCCGCCTCGATTTTGGACAGGTCGAGAATGTCATTGATAATGCCGAGCAGATGCTGGCCGGAGCCGCGGATTTTTTTAATGTAATCGCGCTGGCGCGGCGTCAGCTCGGTCTTCAGGGCCAGATAGGACATGCCGATGATGGCATTCATCGGTGTGCGGATTTCGTGGCTCATGTTGGAGAGAAAATCGGATTTTGCCAGATTGGCTTTTTCCGCCACCAGCTTGGCGCTCTCCAGTTCGACATTGTTATCCGACAACACCCGGTCCAGATATTTGCGCTCGGTAATATCGCGGGCGGCGGCGAATACGCCCTGCAGCCTCCGGTTGCGGTCATAGAAAGTGGTTGCGTTGTAGGACACCACCGTTTCCCTGCCGTCCCTTGCGCGTGCGGTGAGTTCGTAATTGGTGACTTTCTTTTCGCTCAGTACACGTTTGATGCCTTCCTCGGCCCGTTCTGAATCTGTGAAATAATTCTTGAACGGTGCGCCGATCAGTTCATCCCGCGTGCATCCCGTGAGCGACTCCATTTGCTGGTTGATATCGGTAATGATGCCGGACGGATCGGTGGTCATGATCGCATCCATATTGGACTCGATCAGCGAGCGCGTGTAAAACTGCTGGTCATGCAGGCGCTGGTCGAGTTTTTTCTGTTCGCTTTCGATCTGCTTGCGCGCGGTGACGTCACGCAAAATACCGGTAAAATAACGCTGCTCGCCCAGCCACATTTCGCTGACCGCAATTTCGAGCGGAAACGTGCTGCCGTCTTTGCGCTTGCCCATCACATCCAGCCCGCCGCCGCTGCTGCGTGCCTCGTTGCTTGCGCTGTAATAATCGAGCAAACCGGCATGTTGTTCACGGGCAAGTTCGTCAAACAACAGGTTCAGGTTTTGCCCGATCAGCTCCACTGCCGCATAGCCGAATATTTGTCCCGCAGCGGGATTTACTTTTTCGATGATCAGATCGTGGGCGCGGAACGTGATGATGCCGTCCACCACCGCATTGAATATCGACTGGATCAACGCGGCGTTGTCGCGCAACGTCTGTTGCACCTCATACTCCTCGGTGACATCGCGGAATACCAGCACTGCCCCGATCACTTCGCCGCTGCGGCTGCGTATGGGCGCGCAACTGTCGGCGATGGCGCATTCGCTGCCGTCGTGCGCAATCAGCACCGTGTGGTTGGCCAGCCCGTGGATGGTGCCGTGCTCCAGCGTTTCCCGTACCGGGATAGTCGCGGGTTGGCGGCTTTCCTGGTTGATGATGTGAAAGATTTCCTCCACCCGGCGACCGTGGGCTTTCGCCAGCGGCCAACCGGTCAGTTTCTCGGCCAGCGGATTGAGCAGCGTCACGCATGCATCGGCATCGGTGGCAATCACCGCATCGCCGATCGAGCTGAGTGTGACCGCCAGCTTTTCCTCGCTGACTTGCAGGGTGGTATTGGCCTGCAGCAATTGATTGTTTGTGTCTTCCTGAATCTTGAGCAGACGTTTGGTTTCCAGGTGAATCAAATCCTTTAGCCGCTGCCGTGTTTCCCGATAGATCAAATATGCGAAGGCTAGCGCCAGCAGCAGTACCAGCAGACTCGCCACGACAATAACGGCAAACAAATGGCGCATGTTCGATTGGAATTCGGCTTCGTGCAAAGCCAGCGTGTTACTCTCTACCCGGATGAAGCCGCTCATCTCGGCGCGTATGGCATCCATCGACCGTTTTCCTCTGCCGCTGCTCACGGTTGCGACTACGCCGTTCAGGTCATGATTCCGGCGCATCTCGATTACAAGCGCCATTTCCGCCATTTTTTCGGCCACCAAGGGCACGAGCGCATCCAGATGTTTACGTGCATCGCTGATCAGGGCAAGTTGGCGTAACTTTTCCAGATGATTGTCTATGTTGTCGCGCACGGCCAGATAGGGTTCCAGAAAGGTTTCATCCCCGGTTATGGAATAACCGCGCTGCCCGGTTTCCGCATCCCGCAACTCCGAGAGCAATTCGTTTGCGTTGTCCATCACCAGATACGAATGTTTGCGCGCATCGGCCGCCTGTTCCAGTTGATTGAAAGCCCAAAGCGATACCGCGACGCCGAGCACGACCAGCAGGGCGGCACCGGCCAGTGAAGCAAGAATTTTATGAATAGCTTTCAAGGGAGATTTACCATCAATATCGCGCCGGGCAAATGCTGAAAAATGCCTGCTACCGAATGCGGCGATGGGCGGGCACACCGGACTAGCGGATGAATTTTTGAGCAGCCATGTTCATCATGGCAATTTGGGCGGATATGCTCTGTGCGCTATCCCACACAGGGAAGGGTCAGAGAATGTAGCCTGGATGCAGCGCAGCGAAATCCGGGGGGTACGGAGCTCAGCGCCCGGTAGCGGCCCCCACCCGTCAGCGTAGGACAAAACCCCGGAAGCTGTAGTCTGGATGCCGTGCAGCGGAATCCGGGGGGGGGCGGCGTGTCGCACTCCCCGGTTTACACTTCGTTTCATCCGGGCTACGTTCCTCTTGTCTGAATTCTTCAGGTTAATTTGAATCGCACTCCGTTTTCGCATGCGCTACAATTCCGGCTTCATTAAATCAACTGTCCGGTCTGTTGCGGGCGTGAAGAGGGTTTCAAGCTATGGTTCCAAAATTCGTGGGCGTAACCGGACTGCCGAGGGCAGGGTCGACATTGCTGTGCCAGTTGCTTGCGCAGCATCCTGAAATTCAGTGCGAGGGACATAGTTCGCCGCTGTGCAACGCTTTGCTGGGCATCCGGCGCATGGTCAGCGATGACCAGTTTTTTCTCGCCCAACTCGATAGTTCCTTTGAAACCAGCTATGCGCATCTGGGCTCGGCGATGCAGGGTTTTTTGCGCGGCTGGAATCAGGATTGCAAGAAGAAGGTCGTGATCGATAAAAACCGCGCATGGCTGCACGCGGTTGAATTTTTGCTGAATATCGAACCCGAAGCGAAGCTGATAGTGTGTCTGCGCGATTTGACGCAAATTTACGGTTCCATCGAGGCGCAGCATCAACGCACTATTCTGGTGGATTTTATCGACCATCTGGCCGACTTCGACCGCTTTGGCCGCGCGGATATGTTGTTTGCCAAGGATAAAGCAATCGGCGCCCCGCTGATTTCCCTGCACGCCGTTCCGGATTTGCCGAGGTCGGTACAGGAGCGTTTATATTTCATCCGCTTTGAGGATTTGATGGAGCAGCCGGTGGCGTGCATGTCGCACATTTATCAATGGCTGGGGTTGTCAGCGCATGAAATTAATCCCGACAAGCTGGAAATCGGGATACAGGAAAGCGACAGCCATTACCACATGAAGTATCTGCACAAGCAGTCGACCCGGATTGCGAAACCCAAGCGGCACGATATTCCACCGCGCATTCAGGCGCAGATTGAATCAGCCTATGCGTGGTTTTTCCAGCGCTATTACCAGGGCAAGAATTAGCAGCGGTTGAACCCGGATAAACCATTAGGCCGTCATTCCGGCCTCCGCCGGAACGACGAGTGTTTTGCTAATGGTTTATTTCAGGGATAAAACGAATTGCACCAGCGTGCGGATGTCGGTTTCTTTGACGTAGGGGCCGAAGGCAGGCATGGCTACTTCCTTTTCCCACACGCCGTTCCCGCCCGAGGATACCTTGTTGACCAGCCGGTTTTCTGCTCCCTCATCGCCACGATATCGGGCGGCCACGTCCTCCCACGCCGGACCGACGACTTTCCGGTCTATTGCGTGACAAGTAAAGCAATGATGTTTCTCAGCCAGCTTGAGTGCGGCGGGGTTGCGGATATCTGAAGCTTCAGTTCCCGCAAAGGACAGTCCGGAGGTGATAAAGCCAACGGCTACCAGCCCAGCCAAGTGTCGGATTAATCGCATGCCTTTCTCCTTCAGTCGTGACAAGAGGGTTCGACAACAGCTTTGTGAAATAGTTTACACCTTAATGGGGGAATTTTTTCGGGTATGTCTCATTTCAGTGGCAGCACATACTTCAGCAGTCGTAGCAGGGATGCAGCAAAGCGAAATCCGGGGAGCTCGGCATATTCATTTCCGGATCACACTGCGCGTCATTCAGGCTACGAACAATTGGGCTGTGTCCGAAACATCACTTTGAATCCCCGTTCATTTAAGCGACAGGATGTATTTGACCAGTGTTCTGATGTCGGCTTCCTTGATTTGAGCAGCGAAAGACGGCATCGGTAACATTCCCCAAACGCCTTTGCCGCCTTTGGACACCTTGGTGACCAGTCTGACCTCGGCGCCGGGATCGCCGCGATATTTATCCGCGACAGTGATCCAGGCCGGGCCCACGCTATCTGTTTCGAGGGTGTGACAGTTAAAACAGCCGTTCTTCCTGGCCAGTTCGCGCGCTTCGTCTGCGGCAACCGGCGAGCTCAGTCCAAGAAAGGCGATGCAAAGCAAAGCCGGGAGCGTACGTGAGCGGGAGGGATATGACTTCAAGATGATCATCCTTGAGTAAAAGGCCGTAGCTGATATCCTAAACCTTTCGGCGAAATTCAGGTAGCCGGTTGGGCCGCGCATCGGAATAAGGGGACTACCGTGCCCCAAATAATGTAGGTGCTCAGAAGATGTGCACTGTACTCCTGAACCGGCCGGGGTTTGTGCCTCATGATCCCAATCAAGGCAGTTTGCCCGCAGCTACCATCCTTCCCGCCAGTATGCCGGGTGACAACCAGATCACAATGTCATCGAACTCGCCGTTTGGAGCGGCTTTGACCGCCGGGGCATGGCTGACGAAAACGCGGTCATTGTTGGCGCTGTTGGGGTTGGGATTGGCGGCTTCATCGCTGCCGCTTCCGCCGTAGCTGCCGTTTTTGCCGGTCGAATACATGACCAGCGGCACGCCCGGGCTGGCGGTGAGCGCAGCATTGGCCGCACAACTGGCCGCGCCGATGCCGGTGGCCGTAATGCATACCAGCAGATCGGGAGCCAGACTGGACAGGCCGGTCGTGCTCATGCCGTTGAGGCTGGTGTAAGCATTGCCGTTCGATTTGGTGACGGCGTATCGGATGCGGTTGCCCCACGGGTCAACCGCATAACCGTCTGTGCTGACCAGGCCCAGCGTCGCCGCAGGCGCAAAACCGTTGTAGAAATTTGAACAGTTGCCATTGGTGATATTTCCGCCCCCGGCAAAACTTTCTGCGCCATTGCTGGCGGCGGAAGCGGGGCAGGGCAGGCGTCCGTTGATGAGGGCGTAACCGATTGCCGCCTGTTCAATTTCTTCCAGCTGGCTGCGGGCTTCATGCGTGCGTTGTTGCTCGACACGACTGGACAGGGTGGGAAGCAAGCCGCCCAGCAACAGGGACACGATAAGCAATACCATCGCCATTTCCACCAGTGTGAAACCGGATGTACGGGGCGCGTATCGTTTCATGCCAGACATTTCAGAACATCGGCAGCGGGATGCTTTGCGTTGAAGGTGGAGGTTCCGGAAAAGTTGCCTGCAAGCGCGACCGGGCTGGCATAAGCCGATAAATTTATTCCTTCAAGATAATTCGAAGGTTTTAATTTGTCGGCGCCGGTCAGGCGCAACTGGCTCGCAATTTTCTCGCCGCCGAAAAACAACACACGGGAGCAAACGCCCGTAGCCGAACCGTCCAGAGTGACGGAAGCCGGAACCGGGAGTTGGGCAAGCAGCAGCATTTCTTTCCAGTTCTTGCAAAAGGTCTGGTTGTCGCTGCCGAGCGCGTTGCAATTCACGCTATCGGTCCCTTTGCTGCCGGTGATTGCAACCGCCATAAAGTAGGCATCGTTTAACAGTGCCGCCACTTGGGTCGAGAAGTCGGAGCGGCGGATCAGTGCGCGAAAAATGTCGTCCACGCTGATAAAGACAAAGCGGTCGTTAGGGTGGCTGCCTCCCGCCATTACCACTAATTTGTTGCCTGCGTCGCGGGCAACACGGTTGTTGATACTGCCGCTGAAATAGTTGGCCGCATCGGAAACGTTGTCGAAATCCCGGGCAGAGGCAGAGTGCCGGTCAAGGTAATTGCGTGCGTCATAATTGCCCCCGCATTGTGCATAGGCGGGATCGGAGAGCGTTCTGTTTTGCGCGTCCACAATCTGATTCGGGGCAATGACCAGTGCGGCAAGATTTTCTGCGACAATATTTCCCTTGGCGTCGCCAACCGAAATTTGCCCGGCGGTATCCCAGTTGAGCGTTTCTGTTGCAGGCGTATTTTTGAAGCGGCCGGAGACCGCATACCACAGGCATTCACCCTGCGCATCGCGCAACGGTTCGAGTCCCAGGGTTCTCCAGGGGAGCTTGCCGATCACCGAAAAATCTTTGCTATTTCCACTGAAGTTGGGGGCGGCGCTGCCTTCGGCCGGGATCAGCCCAATCTTGAAACCCAGATCGGGCAGTCGCAGGTAACCGGACGAGGTGAATGGTGTCTGTGAGACGGAATCGTCGAGCAGTGCTTCTCTGGCCAGGGCCAAAGCCAGCCCGGTTTTCAGGTCGCGGGTAATTTGGGGGGCCGAACGGCTCAGTGAGCCGACCAGCAAGCTTGCCGCACCAATGACCAGGATGGTCAGCATGAGCATTAACGCCGCGCCTTGTCGTTTGAAGTGGTGATGAGCAAGAATCATGGCTTGGGGACGGAGACAGGTGCAATTTTCGGGATGGCTG
>Ga0265327_10000718_pt1 | contig 52146 bp, 46 predicted proteins | sample 41621metaG_FD_202089 | JGI IMG/M metagenome (GOLD analysis project Ga0265327, IMG submission 202089) | Rhizosphere microbial communities from Carex aquatilis grown in University of Washington, Seatle, WA, United States - 4-16-21 metaG | ecosystem: Host-associated > Plants > Roots > Rhizosphere... | reverse complement strand
GGTCGCGGTCGCATCGTCGACGGCGGGCAGCTCGTTGAAGATGCCGCCGGGCGACTTACCGGTGACGATCGCCCACGTGGCGAAGGTGACCCGCTCGGCGGCGTCACGCGGGGGCACGTCGGCGCCGAGCGCCTCGGTCACCGCCTCCTGCGTGAGCACCTTGGCGGCAGCCGCGGCCGCAGTGGCCTGGTTCGGTGCGGCCTGGCTCGGTCCGGCGGGGTTGGTGGGCGGCGGCGGGACGGCGGGACCCGACGGGTCGGTCGGAGGCGCCGGGATGCCCTGCGCCGCAGCGGCATCCGTGGCTATGTCAGCCGCAGGAGTTTCCTCCGCCTTGTCAGCCAGCGGGTGTCCGGCCTCGGCCAGCTTGGCCTCCAGCTCCGCGACAGTCGTTGCGCCACCCATCAATTCGGCCTGCGCGGCGGCGATCTCCTCGGCGCTCTGGCCCTTCTGCGCCTCGGCAAGCTGGCCGACCTCGTCGCGGTGCTCGATGGCGTAGTGGATCAGCTTCTCCACCGCGTACAGGTTGGCGTCGCGCACCGCGGTCAGCTGGATCGGCGGCAGGTCGAAGTCGTACTCGACCCGGTTCTTGATCCGGACCGCCATGAGCGAGTCCAGACCCAGCTCGATCAGCGGCACCTCCCACGGCAGGTCCTCGGGCTCGTAGCCCATGGCGCCGCCGACGATCGCACCCAACCGGTCCGCGATGGTCTCGCCGGAATCCGGCGACCACTTCTTGAAGCCGGCAGCAAGTCCGGCACCGGCGGTCAGGTCGTCCTGCAGGATGGCGGCGTCGTCTTCGGCGGCGGGTTCCGGTGCCGCAACGGCGGTTTCGGCAACCGTGGCGCCGACGGCCGACGGCAGCGCGGTGCCACCGAGCGCGACCGGGAGAGCCGCACCGTCACCACCGCGGCTGACGACCGCGTCGTAGACCAGCGTGAAGGATTCACCCATGCGGGCGTGCACCTGCACCGTGCCGCCACCGGGGTGACGGGTCAGCGTGGTGACCAGGCGCGAGCCCTCACCCGGAATGGCGCGCTGCTCGAACGCGGTCAAGCGGGCATCCGGAAGCACCTGTGCCGCAGCGGCTTTCACCAGCTTGGCCAGAGCGGCCGCGTCGACCTCACCGCGCGGGGCGTACTCCCACACATGCCGGCCGTCCGGGGTGGCGACATGGCTGCCCGGCTCGATGGCCGAACTGTCGGCGGTGAAGTTGGCGTCCAGCCAGTGCGGCTTGCGCTTGAACCGCGTCGGCGGGATCGGCGCGTAGTCGACAGCGGGATCCTCGGCCGGCGAGAACATCGTCCGGAAGTCCAGGTCATGGCCGTGCACGAACAGCTGCGCCATGGCGTTGGTCATCGAATCGACCTCGTCCTGCTTACGGGCGAGGGTCGGGATCAGCTGACCGTCATGCAGACCGGCCGACATGGTGGTGAGCCCAACCTGCATGAGCGCCACCGGGTTCGGGGCCAGCTCCAGGAACGTGGTGTGCCCGTTGTCGACGGCGTTGCGGATGCCGTGGGTGAAGTAGACGCTGTGGCGCAGCCCCTTCTTCCAGTACTCGACATCGTGGATCGGGTCGCTGCCGGCACGGATCAGCTGGCCCTCGTGCACCGTCGAGTAGTAGGCAGTCTGCAGCGGCTGCGGCTCGATGCCCTGGATTTCCGCCAACAGCTCGCCGAGCAGCGGGTCCATCTGCTGCGTGTGGCTGGCGCCCTTGGTCTGCATCTTGCGGGCGAACTTGCCCTCTGCCTCGGCGCGGGCGATGATCGCGTCGACCTGCTCCGGCGGGCCGCCGATGACGGTCTGCGTCGGGGCGGCGTACACGCACACCTCGAGGCCCGGGAAGTCGGCGAAGACCGTCTTGATCTCCTCGGCCGAGTACTCGACCAGCGCCATCAGGCGGATGTACTCGCCGAACAGCATGGCCTCGCCCTCACCCATGAGGTGGGCACGCGAGCAGATGGTGCGGGTGGCATCGGCCAGCGACAGGCCACCCGAGAAGTAGGCGGCGGCCGCTTCACCGAGCGACTGGCCAACCACCGCACCGGGTTTCGCACCGTGCGCCTTGAGCAGCTCACCGAGCGCGATCTGCAGCGCGAAGATCACCGTCTGCACGACCTCGATGGGGTATTCGCAGGTCTCGTTGGTGTAGTCGATGGCGTCATCGAGGATCAGCTCGACGACGGAATAGCCGCGCTCATCCTGGATGTGCGCGTCGACCTTGTTGATCCACTCCGCGAAGATCGGGTCGTTCAGGTACAGGCTCTTGCCCATCTTGCGGTGCTGCGCACCGAAACCGGCCAGCACCCACACCGGGCCGTTGGTGACGGGTCCGTCGGCGGCCAGCACCAGCGGGCTCTGCTTGCCTTCGGCCAGCGACCGCAGACCCTTGACGGCTTCGTCGTGGTCGTGCGCCAAAATCACTGCGCGCGAACGGCCGTGGTTGCGGCGCGACAGCGAGCGACCGATGGACTCCAGCGAGTGGGACCGGCCCGCTTCGCTGTCGATCCAGTCCGCCAGCTCGGCGGCCGCGGACTTCTTCCGCGAGGTCAGGAAGCCCGAAACCGCCAGCGGCACAATGCGCTTGACCGGCTCGGCCGATTCGATTTCAGCGCGACCGGCCTCGATCAGCTCGAGCGCCCGCTCGGTCAGACCGGGCAGCTCCGGCTCGTCGTCGGTCTCGTAGCCGTAGAAATCGGCGTCACCACGGTTGTCGTCTTCGTCACTACCTGAATCTCTTCGCGCAAGCGGCTCATCGTCGATGAACTCGCCGTACTCGTCCATCTTGACGCCGCCGACATACACGGCGTTCGCGTCAGAGGACGACTTCTCCTCGGCCACAACCTCTTTGGGCTCCGGCTCGACGAGGTCACTCGGCAGCACCTGCCGCATGACCAGGTGGGCGTTGGCGCCACCGAAACCGAAACCGGAGACACCCGCAATGGCGTGACCGCTGTAGCGCGGCCAGTCCGACAGCTCGGCGTTGACCTTGAGGTGTTCTTTGTCGAAGTCGATGTACGGGTTCGGGCCCGCGTAGTTGATCGACGGCGGCAGTTTGTCGTGATACAGCGCCAGCGTCATCTTCGCGACACTGGCCGCACCGGCGGCCGACTCCAGGTGTCCCACATTGGATTTCACCGCACCGAGCAGCGCCGGCTTGTCGGCGGCGCGGCCACGGCCGATGACCCGCCCCAGCGCGTCGGCCTCGATCGGGTCACCCAGGATGGTGCCGGTGCCGTGCGCCTCGATGTAGTCGACGGTCTTGGGGTCGATGCCGGCGTCCTTGTAGGCCTTGCGCAGCACCGCTTCCTGAGCGTCAGGGTTGGGGGCCAGCATGCCGTTGGAGCGGCCGTCGTGGTTGATGGCCGAACCGGCGATGACGGCGAGAATCTCGTCACCGTCGCGGCGGGCGTCGGCGACGCGCTTGAGCACGACCATGCCGCCACCCTCGGAACGGGCGTAGCCGTCGGCGTCGGAGCTGAACGACTTGATGCGGCCGTCCGGCGCCAGGACGCCGCCGACCATGTCGAAGCCGACCGTCACCATCGGCGTCACCAGCGCGTTGACGCCACCGGCCAGCACCACGTCGGCCTCACCGGAACGCAGCGCCTTGACACCTTCGTGCATCGCGACCAGCGACGAGGAACACGCGGTATCGATGGTCATCGACGGCCCGCGGAAGTCGAAGAAGTACGAAACCCGGTTGGCGATGATGGAACTCGCGGTGCCGGTGATGGCGTAGGGGTGCGTGATCGACGGGTCGGAGACCGACAGGAAGCTGTAGTCGTTGGTCGAGCTACCGACGAACACACCTACCGACTCACCGCGCAGCGCCGACGCCGGGATGCGGGCGAATTCCAGTGCTTCCCAAGTCAATTCGAGCGCCATCCGCTGCTGCGGATCGATGTTGTCGGCTTCCATCTTGGCCAGCGCGAAGAACTCCGCGTCGAAACCCTTGATGTCCGACAGGTACCCGCCGCGGGTGCGGGCCTCGGCCACCCGCTCGGCGATCCGGGGCTCGGACAGGAACTCCGACCAGCGGCCCTCGGGCAGATCGGTGATGGCGTCGCGGCCTTCCAGCAGCGCCTGCCACATCTCGTCGGGGGTGTTCATGTCACCCGGGAAGCGAGTGGCCAGACCGACAACGGCGATGTTCATCGCGTCGTCGTCGGCGTCGCGGGACCAGTCCTCACCCTCGACGACCGCTACTTCGGGCTCACCCTCGATGATGACCTGGGCCAGCGCCTCGATGGTGGGGTGCCGGAAGGCCACCGTCGCGGTCAGCGTGACGCCGGTGAGGTCCTCGATATCGGAGGCCATGGCGACCGCGTCGCGCGACGCCAGTCCGAGCTCCACCATCGGCACCGACTCGTTGACGGAGTCCGCCGGCTGGCCGGTGGCGTTGGCCACCCAGTTCCGCAGCCACTCGCGCATCTCCGGCACGGACATGCCGTTGGCACGTGAGACAGCCGCGCTCTGGGGCCCCTCCTGCGGCGAAGTGTCGATTTCGTTCGAATTGTCTTCGGTGTCAGTCATTTTCACTGTTCACTTTCGCCGCCGGACGGGGTGGTTCAGGCCCGGGATAGAGGAGTTCAGTTCAGATCGTCGGGGAACGCGTTGGCCACCTTGCCGCTGCGCAGCGTGCCGTCCAGGTAGGCCGCACGCGTGGCCCGGCGGCCGATCTTGCCGCTGGAGGTGCGCGGGATGGCGCCGGCCGCGGTCAGCAGCACGTCGCGCACGGTGACGCCGTGGCGCACCGCGATGGCAGCCCGGATGTCGTCGATGATCGGCTGGACCTCGAGCTTGTGGGCCCCGGCGGCACGCTCGGCGACGATGACCAGCTGCTCGGAGCTGTCGTTGGGATCGCGCTTCAGGCCGGCGTGGGCGTCGGCGAAGACCTCATCGGGCAGCTGGTTGGCCGGCACCGAGAACGCCGCCACGTAGCCGACACGCAGGGCCTTGCTGGCCTCCTGCGCCGAGTACTCGAGGTCCTGCGGGTAGTGGTTGCGGCCGTCGATGATCACCAGGTCCTTGACGCGACCGGTGATGTACAGCTCGCCGTCGTAGTAGGCACCGTAGTCGCCGGTGCGCACCCAGGTGGCGCTGTCTTCGGCACCCTCGGCGTGCGACGGGCTGGTACGCGACTTGAGGGTGTTCTGGAAGGTCTCGATGGACTCTTCGGGCTTGCCCCAGTAGCCGGTGCCCATGTTGGCACCGCTGATCCAGATCTCGCCGATCTGGCCGTCGGGCAGCTCGGTGGCGGTCTCGGCGTCCACGATGACGGCCCATTCGTCCACGCCGATCTTGCCGGCGCCGGCCTGGGCGACGGCCTTCGGCGAGTCGTCCGGGACCACCACGAAGGTGCCGGTGTTGAGGGCGTCGCGGTCCACCGACACGATGGTCGGCTCCGCGGCGGACGGCGTCGTCGACACCATCAGGGTGGCCTCGGCCAGGCCGTATGACGGCTTGATGGCCTTGGACGGGAAGCCGAACGGGCCGAAGGCCTCGTTGAACCGGCGCACGGTCGCGGCCGAGATCGGCTCGCTGCCGTTCAGCACGGCCTTCACGTTGGACAGGTCGATGTCCCCCTCCTTCGGCACGCCACGGGCCGCGGCATGGTCGAAGGCGAAGTTCGGGGCCACCGAGATGACGCCGCCGGTGTCGGTGTCCTTGCGGGCCATCTCGCGAATCCAGCGCTCGGGCCGGCGCACGAAGGCCGCGGGGGTCATGAAGGTGAAGCTGTGGCCGATCATCGGCGCGATCAGCGCGGTGATCAGGCCCATATCGTGGAAGAACGGCAGCCAGGACAGGCCGCGGTCGCCCTCTTCGCCCTCCAGCGCCTCGACGACCTGGACCACGTTGGTGGCCAGGTTCAGGTGGGTGATCTGCACACCGGTCGGGATGCGGGTCGAGCCCGAGGTGTACTGCAGGTAGGCGACGGTGTTCTCGTCGATTTCCTCGAACGGGATCCAGGTGGCCGCGACCTCGTTCGGCACGGCGTCGACAGCGATGACGCGCGGACGCTCGTTGGCCGGGCGGCTGCGGAAGAACTTGCGCACACCTTCGGCGGCGGCGGTGGTGGTCAGGATGGCCGACGGCTTGCAGTCGTCCAGCACCGCGTGCAGGCGGCCGACATGCCCGGGCTCGGACGGGTCGAACAGCGGCACGGCGATGCGGCCGGAGTACAGGACGCCGTACATCGCGACGAGGTAATCCAGGTTCTGCGGGCACAGGATCGCGACGCGGTCGCCGACCTCGGTGACCTGCTGCAGACGCGCCGCGACGGCCTTGTTGCGGGCGCTGAACTGGGCCCAGGTCAGATCTTTGGCCTCGCCGTCACGCTCGATGGAGAAGTCGAGGAACCGGAACGCGAGCCGGTCGCCGCGGACCTTCGCCCAGCGTTCGACGTGCTTCACGATGCCGGCACCGTCCGGGAAGGTGATCTTCCCGTTCTTGATGAACGGGTTGTGGAACGCCATCAAAATCTCCTGTCACAGCCTGCCGCGCTGGCTACGTCGTATGCAGCCGGTCACGCCAAATCCCGGCAAATGGTACCGGGCAGTAGCGATATGCCACCCCAAGATGGTCCGGTCAGCAATACGACCGTGCTCTTAGTTATCTCTTAATGTTAGGTGACGCGAATTCGCAGGCCAAATCGCCCCACCGCTTCGGCGGGCCGAACATCGGCTGAGTTGTACTCGCCAGTAGCCATCGTCTGATGTCAGCCGTGCTTGGGATGCGGCGCGTTGTCGATCAGGTCCTTGGCCCACCCCAGCGTCCACTGCGTGGAGGTCTGGCCGTCGAGGGTCCAGAACTGCGGGGTGTTGTACAGCGCGTGCACCGGTCCGGCAGCGCTGCCGGACAGCGTGGCAAGGGTGCTGGGCAGGTTGACGACGTTGAACGCCTCGGTCGGCGCGGCGCAGATCAGGTCACCCTTTCCGCAGATCTCGTTGACCCGGTCGTTCAGCGCACCGAAACCGCCGACCCGCGGTCCGGTCATGTTGAGCCCGAGCATCCCGAGCGGCAGTTCGTGCAGCGTGATCTCGGCCCCCTGCCCGGGAGGGTTCGGCCCGATGTCCTTGCCCACGTTGGGCTGGCGCCGGCCGTCGGCGATCAAAGTCACGCCGAGCACCAGGTCCTGGTCGATGGGTCCGCGGCCGTTGCCGATGTCGCTGGCGATGTCGCCGGCGATCACCGCGCCCTGCGAGAAGCCGATGATCACGAAGCTGGTCAGCGGGCACCTGTCGTTGATCTCGGTGATCGCTTCTACAGCCTTCTTCTTGCCCTCTTCGCGGCTGTCGTTGTACGACATCTGGTTGTCCGCCGCCAGCGGGTTATGGAACTGCGCGGTGTACGGCACCGTGTACTGCGCCAGCCGGTCGGCGCCGAAATCCTGGCCCAGCGGGTTGCTGACGTTCAGCAGCAGCGCGATGGGGAACGACGGCGTCGGATTCAGCGGGTCGAGCACGCGCGACGACTCCCAGGTGCCCGGAATCGACATCAACTGCACGTCGGGGCAATCGGCGGACTGGAAGGCCGGCCGTGGCTTGGACGGCTTCGTGGTCGGGCCCGAGGTCGGCGGTTGCGCCGACGGCGGAGTCGGTCCGGGAATCTCGCCGGGCTGGCGCAGCCACACCACGATCGCGAAGGCGACCACGATGACCAGCAGTGCTACCGCGCCCGCCGCTGCGATGGCAAGGATGCGGTGGCGGCGGCGCCGATTATTGGTGGCCATGTGGTGTGAGGTCTCCTGCGGGCTGAGTCGATCCGGTTGCGATCCGAATGTACTCAGCGCTCGTCACACCAAGGTCACGCCGACCGCTCTTGTGCTGGTCAGGGCCACGACGCTGTGCGCGAAATCATGGAAAACGCGTGCAGACCCGGCCGCGGCGCGCTAGCGGATGACGCTCACCAGTTCGCCCGACATGGCACCGAGCTGACCGCTCCAGCTGCCCCAGTCGTGCTGCGGGCCGTCCGGGAAGTCGAAGTGCCCGTTGTGGCCGCCGACGCTGCGGTAGTGCGCGTAGAACGCGCGGTTGCTGCCCTGAGCCTGGTCGCAGTAGCCGATCATGGCCGCGGGGTCACTGCAGGTGACGGTCGACGGGCTGAACACCCAGATGCGGGTGTTGTTCTGGTTCAGCAGGCTCACGTGCACATCCGGGTCGTGCCACTTCCAGCGGCCCAGCTGCGGGGCGCCCCACATGCCGTAGGTGTCCACCCCACCGAATTCACGCATGCCTGCGGTGATCGCGCCGTTGAACGTCGTCGACGACGGGGTCAGAAATCCCGACAGCGAGCCCGCGAACCGGAACCGGTCCGGGTGGAACTCGGCCAGCGCCAGCGCGGCCGTGCCGCCCTGGGCCGCACCCACGACGCCGTGGCCGTTGGGCGCCAGGCCCTTGGTGGCGGCCAGATAGTCCGGCAGCTCCTGGCTCAGGAAGGTCTCCCACTGCTTGCTGCCGTCCTGCTCCCAGTTGGTGTAGAAGCTGAACGCGCCGCCGGCCGGAGCCACCACCGAGATGCCCTTACCCGCCAGCGTGCCCATGGCGTTGCCGGCGGTGACCCAGTTGCTGACGTCGGGGCCGGCGTTGAAGGCATCGAGGAGGTAGACCGCGTGCGGGCCGCCGGCCTGGAACGTCACCGGGATGTCCCGGCCCATCGCAGCCGAGGGCACCATCAGCGTCTCCACGCCCGCGGCACGGGCGGTTCCGGTGCCCGTCAGAAGGCCACCGGCGAGCAATGTGACTGCCGCCAGTCCAGCAGCGGAAGTGGCCAGCGTCCGCATAGTTCTCCGCATTGCCTGCAGCCCCATAACCAACCTCACCTGTTCGTGATCGTCGAGCGTCCTGAAACCCGCGTTGTAGTGAACCACATCACCTCGACAGATGGTGACCGAACAATGGGAGGGAACGTTGCCAGGCGCCGCCGCGACGTGCGTACTTCCCGGCATAAACGACTGGCGGCGACGACCCGTGAAGGTCGCCGCCGCCAGTGCGAGTTGTTGCCAGAGGATTTACCTCAGGATCAGGGTGTTACGCCTGTCCCGAAGCACCCAGCACACGCTGCATGTCAGGCTTCATGGCCTGCAGCTGCTGGCCCCAGTAGCCCCAGTCGTGGGTACCGCTGTTGGGGAAGTTGAACACACCGTTGGTGCCACCGGCAGCCAGGTAGTTCTGCTGGAAGGTGCGGTTGGTGCGGATGGTCAGGCCCTCGAGGAACTTGGCCGGCACGTTGTCGCCGCCCAGGTCGCTCGGGTTGCCGTCGCCGCAGTAGACCCACAGGCGGGTGTTGTTGGCGACCAGCGTGGCCATCTGGACCATCGGGTCGTTGCGCTTCCAGGCGTTGTTCGGGTCGCCAGTGGAGCCCCACATGTCGTCGGCCTTGTAGCCGCCGGCGTCACCCATCGAGATGTTGACCAGGAACGGCCACCAGCCCTCGGACAGGTTCAGGAAGCCCGACATCGAGCCCGCGTAGATGAACTGCTGCGGGTGGTAGATGGCGAGGGTCATCGCGGCCGAACCGGCCATCGACAGACCGACAGCAGCGCCACCGGTCGGCTTGACCGACTTGTTGGCCTGCAGGTAAGCGGGCAGCTCCTGGGTCAGGAAGGTCTCCCACTTGTAGGTGGAGCAGCCGGCCTTGCCACACGCCGGCTTGTACCAGTCGCTGTAGAAGCTGGACTGGCCACCGACCGGCATGACCATCGAAATGCCCGAGCCGTTGTACCACTCGAACGCGGCGGTGTTGATGTCCCAGCCGTTGTAGTCGTCCTGCGCACGCAGACCGTCCAGCATGTAGACGGCCGGCGAGCCCGCGCCACCACTCTGGAACTGAATCTTGATGTCGCGACCCATGGCCGCAGACGGAACCTGCAGGTATTCAACCGGCAGACCGGGACGCGAGAAAGCCCCTGCAGTCGCCGTTTCACCGACAACCCCGACAAGACCGGGCAGCGCTGCCGCGGCGACGGCCGCGACCGCCATCCGGCGCGGCATGGCCTTGGCCATCGACCGCATCTTCCCAACGAAACTCATACCGCTCCCTAATCTTTCCTATGACGGCGTACGGACAACCCTCATCCCCGCCTCTGCCGTTGAGGTGACGATCAGGCCGGGCGCACACGCCCGAGTGGTTATCGCCGCATGGTTCACCGGCGTTACCTACGCTTCAGACCGTGCCAGCGCTCGTGCGCTGAAACTACGGACCGGTAGCCGGTAAGCCAGTGTAAGGGGTCGACAGCCTCGGAGGCACATCGAGCCCGCAGCGATGCAGCTCGTATAACGGCACGCGATCAATCCGGTAACGCGTAAATGTGAACGCGTGTACCAGATTTGACATGAACCGGTGGAAGTCCATTGGTGCCCGCACCGAGCTCAGCATCGTTTCGGTCTCCGGGCACGTCAACGCGACCGCCGCTTGCGCCACCCAGTCCTGGTCCAGATAGGTCGGAATCCACGGCGGCTTGCGCAGGAACGGCCCCTCGGCGACCGCCCAGTCCGGGAACAGCTCCTTGTCGTGACCGATACGCGCGTCATCCAGCCGGGCCGTGTGGGCGGCCAGCGGGTTGGCCAGCCCGATCTGGTCGATCACCCGGACCTCGAGCGGCAGGTTCATGCCCATCATGCCCAGGTTGGTGAAAAAGACTGTGTGCGGACCTTTTTCGAACCAGTTCGGCGGCGGCGGCGACGTCGGGTCCGGGACGGGCGGCGGCATGGCCGGGACCACGTCCCACTGGTCGTAGTTGCCCGACGGCAGCAGCAGCGCACCGACCGGGGTGTTGTCGATGGCCGCCAGCACCGCCCGCATCCGCGGGTAGTCCAGATAGTCGGCAGCCGTCAGCGGATGCGCATGGCCCGTGGCCTGCGAGTAGAAGCGCCGTTCGTCGACGATGCCGGAGTAGGTCACCCGGGTGGCGTCGTATCCGAGCCCCTGCGAGTTGGCCGCCCACAGCGACCAGCCGACGACCGCCAACCACAGGGCCGTTGTCGTACCGGCCAGCGCGTAGCCGACCTCACGGGCGATGTTCTTGCCGTCGGGAAGCACGATCGGGATCACCGCAACCGGTATGACCAGGCAGAACAGCGGCACCAGCAGCACCCGGCCGTGCATGAAGTCACCGCCCTGGCGCAGCCAGTACAGACCCTGCACCAGGCCGCTGCCGGCCATGAAAATCACTACGGCAGTGGGACTTTGAACGCGGCGAGCCAGCGAACCGTAGCCACGCGGCGCGGTCTGGCCCCACCACGGCCGACTGTGAGTGACGAACAACACAATCGCCAGCGCCACGGTCAGCACCGCCGGGACCCACAACAGATAGGGCCGGTTGAAGTTCCCGAGGTAGACGAAGCCCTGCTGCCATTTGGATCCGGTGGCGTCCTTGGCCAGCGCGGTGATGGGCACCAGCAGGCCGTAATAGCCCATCCGGAAGATCTCGTACGCGACCGGCAGTAGCCCGCCGGCCACCACGATGATCGCGCGGCGACGCCGGCCTCGGGCGGCGACCAGCAGCATGACCAGCGCCACCCCTCCGATCAGCGCCAGTTCGGGGCGCACCAGGACCGACAGGCCGGCCACGCAGGCCAGGGCGCCGTCGAACCGGGCACTGGTCACGTTGGCGTCGGTTTCGCGGCCCGCGGCAGCGGTCGCGCGGAGAGCCTGCGCCCAGCACACCATCATCCACCAGAGCAGTCCCAGGTAGGCCATGATCAGGCCGTTCTCCAGGCCCGATGTGGCGAAGTCACGGGCCGGCGGCACAGCCATGTAGACCAGGGCGCCGGCCGGGACCAGCAGCGCGCGGCGGCCCCGCAGCCCCGGGGCGTACAGGCGCCCGGTGCCGAGCATCGCGAAGACCAGGCCCGCCACGCTCAGGGTCAACGCCAGGGCCAGGGCCACGTACTCGAGCTGTACCGAGCCGCCGATCCACGCACCGAGGGTGACGAGATAGGTCCACAGCGTCGAGGTGTTGGACTCGACGCGCTCACCGACGTTGAAGACGGGACCGTTGCCGACCAACAGGTTTCGCACGGTGCGGAGCACGATGAGGCCGTCGTCCGCGATCCACCGGCGCTGCCAGGCGCCCCAGCCGAACAGGGCGGCAGACACCACGACGCTCAGCCACAGACTGATCCGCGCGGCCCGGCCATACGGGAAGACCGGCCCGCGCAGCAATTGCCGAGCGGGCGAGTCACTCACCGGATCAGTCCGGGCAGAATCGCGGCGACGAGCGTTGCAACCAGGGCGACGCCCAGCAGTTGCAGCACGCGGTCGTTCAACACGATCTCCTCGGGTTCACCCGCGGCTCCGCTGTCGACGTCGACGGCGTAGCGCAGGATCGCGATGGTGAACGGCACCATCGAGACGGCGAACCACGGGCCCTTGTTGCCCTCGAAGGCCCACAGGCCGTAGCAGAGCACCACGGCGGTTGCCGACAGCGTCCAGACGAAGCGCAGGTAGCTGCTGGTGTAGGACTCCAGTGCCTTGCGGATCTTGGCGCCGGTGCGTTCGGCGAGTTGCAGTTCGGCGTAACGCTTTCCGGCCGACATGAACAACGAGCCGAACGCGAACACCAGCAGGAACCACTTGGACAGCGGGATGCCTGCGGCCGCGCCACCGGCGATGGCGCGGATCAGAAATCCCGACGAGTTGATGCAGATGTCCAGCACCGCTTGATGTTTCAGGCCGAAGCAGTAAGCCAGCTGAGTCGCGAGATACACCGCCATGACGATCGCCAGGCTCGGCGTGAGCCACCACGAGATGGCCAGCGAGCCGACACCGAGGACCACGGCCAGCGAGTAGGCCAGCTGGACCGAGACGACGCCCGCCGCGATCGGTCGGTACTGCTTCGTCGGGTGAACCCGGTCGGCCTCGACGTCACGGGCGTCGTTGATGAGGTAGATACACGACGCGGCCATGCAGAACACCACGAACGCGACGCCGACGGCCTTGAACACCTCGGTGTAGCTGTAGTGCGCCCCGACGCCTAGTGACGCCAGCGGTGCAGCCAGGACCAGGACGTTCTTCACCCATTGCCGCGGCCGCAGCGCCTTGACGACGCCGGCGGCCAGATTCTTCGGCGGCCCCAGCTCTTGCGTCTGTTCGGTCATACCCCAGCCTTTGGTTCGCGCTTGGCAGTTCGCTCGGAAACCGCCCCGACTGATTCGGCGACCACGGTTCCCACCACGACACCGGTAAGGACATCACTGGGGTAGTGCACGCCGAGAACCATGCGGGACAACGCCATCGGCGGTACCAGGAACCACGGCAGCGGCAGGCCCGTGGCCCGGCCGATCAGGATCGCGGCGGCGGCGGTCGACGTCGCATGCGCCGACGGGAAGCTCAGCCGGCTCGGGGTGCCGACATTGACGGCGATGGCCGGGTGCTGCGGGCGTTCCCGCTTCACGACCCGCTTGATCAGGACGGCGGCCGCATGAGCGAGGAAGGTGCCGACACCGGCGGTCACCCAGGCCCGGCGGCGCTGCGGCTGCAGCAGCGCGCCCAGGCCGCAGACGGCGAACCAGCCCAGGCTGTGTTCACCGAAGTACGACAGCACCCGAGCGCCGGCGAGGACGCCGGGACGACCGGTCAACGCCGACTGAACGCCGACCAGGATGGCGTCCTCACCGCGCGGGATGTCGGCGGTGACGTCACCCTCGAGACTCACCGGGCACCAGCCGGTTCGGTCTGGGAGGTCAGCAGGACGGTCTCCCACTGCTCCTTGCTCGTCAGCTCCGGCAACGCGTTGCGGTACGCCTTGCGCATGCGGTTGAACTTGCGGGCCAGCAGCGCCTGACGCTTGGTCGACTCACGCAGCAGCTCGAACATCTTCTCGCGGTCGCGCTGCCGGTAGACCACGCCGCGGCCGTCGGCGGTAGTGACGGTGACACCGTCGACCATGCACAGCGAGAACCAGCGGGCGTCCTGCGTCGCCACGTTGATCTGCGGCCGCACATGGTTTTCCGGATCGTGCGGCTTGAGCTGGTGCACGACACCACGGCTCAGCCGCAGCGCGATCGACGGCACGCTGGTGGGGATTTTGACCTTGCGGCGCCACTTCTTGTCCGACGGCGCGGGCAGCGTGGTCGCACTTTCCAGCACCACGGCGTCCGGGAACTCGTTACGCATGGCGCGCACGTCGGGCAGCGCCGACTCCAGGATGGTGAACAGATTGTCCGGCCCGGCGAGGAAGTCGTCCATCGCCCGGTTCTGGATAGCGACTGTCGAATATTCAAGGCACAGAAGGTGTTTGATGGTCGCCTTCATGTGGCTGGCGAGCAGCCCGCGAATGTTGCCGTCCCAGTGCAGCGCCGCGACGACCAGGCGGTTGCGCAGGTGGAAGTACGCCTGCCAGTCGATGGCGTCGTCCTTGTCGCTCCACGCCATGTGCCAGATGGCGCAGCCGGGCAGCGTCACTGTCGGGTAGCCGTGTTCACCGGCGCGGAGGCCATACTCGACGTCGTCCCATTTGATGAACAGCGGCACCGGCTGCCCCAGTTCCTCGGCCACCGCCCGCGGAATCATGCACATCCACCAGCCGTTGAAGTCGACGTCGATGCGGCGGTGCAGGATCTTGCTGCGGTACTCCTCTTCATCGTTCAGCGGGAATTTGGCGAAGTTGTGGTCGTACTCGGTGTTGACCGCGCCGCTCCACATGAAGTTCTCCGCGTCGACCATCTCGCCCATGACGTGCAGGTGCGAGGGCTCCTGCAGGTTGAGCATCTGCCCACCGATCAACGTCGGCTTCTTGGCGAAGCGGTTGAGGGCCAGCGCCCGCAGGATCGAATCGGGCTCGATGCGAATGTCGTCGTCCATGAACAGGATCTGTTCGCAGTCAGTGTGTTTCAGCGCTTCGTACATCACGCGGCTGTAGCCGCCGGAGCCGCCGAGGTTCGGCTGGTTGTGAATGGCCAACCGGTCGGCCAGCGGGGCCGCCGCGGCCGCGAAGTCGGGATGGTCCTTGACCTTGCTGGTGCCCTGATCGGACACGATGACCGCGCCGATCACCTGGTCCACCAACGGATCCGACGTCAACGCCGCGAGCGCGTTGACGGCGTCGGCCGGCCGGTTGAAGGTCGGGATACCGATCGTGATGTTCGCCCGCCCGGGCGCTTCGACAGGGGCATACCACCCGGCGTTGTGCACGGTCACCGCGCTGTCGGTGGTGATGTCGAACCAGATCCAGCCGCCGTCCTCGAACGGCTCCAGCCCGATCTCGAACTCGACCACGGCCGGCAGGCCGTCGTCGCCGCTGGCAATCTCGCTGCCGCCCACGGTGATTCGCGCACCGGTTGCCTTCGACCGGTAGACGTCGACGCGGGCACTACCGGTCAACTCGACCCGCAGCACCACCGAGGTCAGGATCGACCAGCGGCGCCAGTAGCTGGCCGGGAATGCGTTGAAGTAGGTGGCGAACGAAACCTCGGACTCCCCACCGATTTCCAGCGTCGTACGCGTCGGGGCGTGCGCGCGCCGGGCGTTGGTGGACGACTCCTCGATGTACAGCTTGCGGACGTCGAGGGGCTCACCCGGACGGGGCAGGATGACCCGCGACAGCAGGCTCACCGCACGGGACTGTCCCGACGCCAACGCGCCGGACGGGATGTCGCTCATGGTCTTCAGCTACTTTCTGTACCGGCGTCGCCGAGTGCCGCGCCGTCACGCAGATGCGGCATCAGCACGTTGTCGTACATGTTCAGCGCACTGGCGATGGCCATGTGCATGTCGAGGTACTGATAGGTGCCCAGCCGGCCCCCGAACAGCACTCGGTTCTCCTCCGTTTCGGCCTTGGCCCTGGCGCGGTAAGCCGCCAGGATCTCGCGATCCGAATCGGTGTTGATCGGGTAGTACGGCTCGTCGTCGTCGTTGGCGAAGCGCGAGTACTCCCGCATGATGACGGTCTTGTCGGTCGGGTAGTCCCGCTCGGGGTGGAAGTGCCGGAACTCGTGAATACGGGTGAACGGCACGTCGGGGTCGTTGTAGTTCATGACGGGCGTGCCCTGGAAGTCCCCGATGGGAAGCACTTCCATCTCGAAATCCAGGGTGCGCCAGCCCAGCCGGCCCTCGGAGTAGTCGAAGTAGCGGTCGAGCGGGCCGGTGTACAGCACCGGGGCGTCCGGGCTCTCGGCCCGCAGGCGGTCGCGCACGTCGAACCAGTCGGTGTTCAGCACCACGTCGATGCGCTCGTCGGCGGCCATGTTCTGCAGCCAGGCGGTGTAACCGTCGACGGGCAGACCCTCGTAGGTGTCGTTGAAGTAGCGGTTGTCGAAGTTGTAGCGCACCGGCAGGCGGCTGATGATCGACGCGGGCAGGTCTTTCGGATCGGTCTGCCACTGCTTGGCCGTATAGCCCTTGACGAAGGCCTCGTAGAGCGGCCGGCCGATCAGCGAGATGGCCTTCTCTTCGAGGTTCTGCGCATCGTCGGTGTTGATCTCGGCGGACTGTTCGGCGATCAGCGCGCGGGCCTCGTCGGGGCTGAAGTAGCGCCCGAAGAACTGCGACACCAGACCCAGCCCCATGGGGAACTGGTAGGACTGACCGTCGTACATGGCAAAGACGCGGTGCTGGTAGCCGGTGAAGTCGGTGAATTGCCGCACGTAGTCCCACACCCGCTGATTGGAGTTGTGGAACAGGTGGGCGCCGTACTTGTGCACCTCGATGCCGGTTTCGGGTTCGGCTTCGGAGTAGGCGTTACCGCCGAGGTGGTGGCGGCGCTCGACGACCAGCACCCGCTTGTCGAGTTGGGTTGCCGCGCGCTCGGCAATCGTCAGTCCGAAGAATCCGGAGCCGACGACGATGAGGTCATATTGGCCGGAGGACTGGCTCGCAGCGCCCCGGGAATCAGCGGAGGTCATCGGCGTTCAGGGTATCCGACAGAGTCCGTCCGGCCCGAAAACACCCGGTCGGGTCGGGCAGTGCGCGGGCCGGTCGCAATTCGCTCACGATTCTGCATCGTCACTCTAATCCCACCAATCACAGCTTTAACATCGATGACGTCAGTACCGACGACTCGGCAAGCCAGCTCGAGCCGTGCCCCACACGATTGAGGAGACTTCCGTGCCTAACCGACGTCGACGCAAGCTCTCGACAGCCATGAGCGCAGTCGCCGCCGTGGCCGTCGCAAGTCCGATCGCACTCGTGGCGGTCGCCGAGATGACCCCGGCAAACCCGACTCCGCAGCACCGGGAATTCGTCCAGGCCGCGCTCGTGACCGACCTCCCCAACGAGGTCATGTCCGCGCTGTCCCAGGGCCTGTCCCAGTTCGGTGTCAACCTGCCGAACCTCATGGGTGGAGCCGCGAGCTCCTCCAGCCCGCTGACCGGCGGCCTGTCCCCGCAGACCGGCCTCACCCCCGGCCTGGGCACCAGCCCCAGCCTGGGCGCCACCCCCGGCCTGACCCCGCCGGCCGGCCTGACGCCGGCGGGTGGGCTCACGCCGCCTGCCGGTCTCACCCCTGGCCTGAGCACCCCGTCGACTGGTCTGACCGCACCCGGCCTGACCCCGCCGACCGGGGCGACCGCGCCTGGCCTCACCCCGCCGGCAGGCCTGGGCACCACCAGCCCGTCGGCGCTGACCCCGGGCCTGGGCGGCCTGCCGAGCACGGGGCTGCCCACCGCCGGCCTGACGACCCAGGGCGCGACCCTCCCGAGCGTGAGCACGCCCGGGCTGACCGCTCCCGGTCTGAACGCCACGGGGCTGACGACGCCGTCGATCAGCGCGAACCCGGCAGGGCTCGGCGCCGCGGGCATGCCGATGACCGATCCCAACGCCAGCCTGGGCCTCGGCCCCGGCCAGGGTCTCGGCGGCAGCTACCCGATCCTGGGTGACCCGTCGGTCGGACTGGGCGGTGGCGACGGTCTCGGCCTCGGCGCCGCACCGAGCAGCGGCGGTGGCGGGTTGATCAGCGACCTGACCAGCGCCGCCAACCAACTGGGCGCGACCCAGGCGATCGACCTGCTCAAGGGCATGGTGATGCCGGCCATCACCTCGGCGGTGAAGTCCGCTCAGGCCGCCCCCGCGGCAGCCGCCGCGGCCGCACCGGCGTTGCCCGCCCCTGCGGTCTGACATTCCGTCAGCGGCCACATCGACGGCTCGCCGTCGCCAACTGAATACCTGTAACCAAGACGGCACCGCAGAAGCCCTACGGCTCTGCGGTGCCGTTGCGGCGTATCGCAGAGAATTGACAGCACGGTAATCCGTGTCGAAACACGGGTAACACCTGACACATACGTAACATTCGCGCTGTGCCGCCCCGTCGCCCCGCACCGTCAATACTGTTGTCCGCTCTCGCGGCGACGGTCGTGATGGTGCCGTTGGCCGTCAGCGGTATCCCGAGCATCCCCGGCCTGACCGACGACAAGCCGTCGGCACCGGAACTCCACACGCAGCCATTGGCCGGCGTCGGAGGCGGACAGACCGTGCGGGAAATCCACCAGGACACGCCCTTCTCCTTGGTCGCCCTCACGGCGTCGGACTTCACCGGAACCTCGGCCCGGGTGCGCGCCCAGAAGGCCGACGGATCCTGGGGACCCTGGTACGAGGTCGAGGCGCCCGACGGTGTCGGAGAAGCGCGCGCCACCACGCGCGGCACCGAACCCGTGTTCGTCGGCCGCACCAAAACCGTCCAGATCGCGGTGACCCGGCCCGCCGAAGCCGCCGCCACGCCGCCCGCCGGCGACCGGCCACAGGGCCCGGGCCTGGGATACCGCCCCGTCGACGTCGAAAAACCGTTGGGACCCAGCATGAAAGCGGTGCTCATCAGCCCGCCGGAGGCGCCGGCCGACGTCCAGTTCCAGCCGACCGCGGTGTCGGCGCCGAACCAGCCGCCGAACATCATCAGCCGTGCCCAGTGGGGCGCCAACGAGAGCGTGCGCTGCGGACAACCGGTCTACGACCCGGGCGTGCGCGCGGCGATCGTCCACCACACCGCCGGCAGCAACGAGTACGCGCCGGAGGATTCCGCGGGCATCGTCCGCTCGATCTACGAGTACCACACCCGCGAATTGGGTTGGTGCGACATCGCTTACAACGCGCTGGTCGACAAGTACGGACAGGTTTTCGAGGGCCGGTTCGGCGGCATGACGCGGCCCGTCGAAGGGTCGCACACCGGCGGATTCAACGTCGACACCTGGGGCGTGGCCATGCTCGGCGACTTCGACGCCGTGCCCCCGACCCCGCTGCAGCTGAAGATGACCGGCCGGCTGATCGGCTGGCGGCTGAGCCTGGACCACGTCAACCCCCTCGGCAGCGTGGTGCTGACCTCGGGTGGCGGTTCGTTCACCCACTTCCCCGCCGGCGCGACGCCGACGCTCCCGACCATCTTCACCCACCGCGACGTCGGCAACACCGACTGCCCGGGCAACGCCGCGTACGCCGCCATGGGCGAATTGCGGGACATCGCAGCATCTTTCACCGCCCCGCCGGGGGCTCTGAGCGCGATGGACATGCTGCGCGGCGGCGCCATCTTCGACAAGTGGCAGGCCATGGGCGGGGCGTCCGGCCCGCTCGGTGTCGCCACCTCGCCCGAGGCCGCGGCCGACGGCAGCACCCGCTACGCGACCTTCGACCACGGCGCCATGTACTGGTCGCCGGCCACCGGGGCCCAGCCGCTGACCGGAGCGCTCTACGACACCTGGGGCGCACTGGGTTTCGAGCGCGGCGCCCTCGGCCTGCCGACCAGCGGCGAAATCCCGGAACCGCAGTGGATCGTGCAGAACTTCCAGCACGGCACCCTCAACTTCGACCGTGAGAACGGCAACGTCACCCGCGTCATCGACGGTGTGCCGCAAGAACTTCCACCACCGCCGAAGCAGGAGCCGGTGCAGCTCGAGCGGTTCAGCCGGATCGAGATGCAGAGCTAGTTTCGGCAGCAGGTGGCGTCAAAGCCACCAGCGTTCGAGAACCCGCGCGACCCCGTCATCACTGTTGGTCGTGGTGACCTCGTTGGCGGCCGCCAGTGCCTCCGGATGCGCATTGCCCATCGCCACCCCCAGGCCGGCCCAGGTCAGCATCGGGATGTCATTGGGCATGTCGCCGAAGGTCACGACGTCCTCGGCGGTGATCCCGAGCGGGCGGATGACCTCGGCGACGCCGGTGGCCTTGCTGATGCCCAGCGGCACCACTTCGATCAGCCCGTTGTTGGTCGAATAGGTCAAGTCGCCGGTGATACCGACGTGCGGCGCCAGCGCCGCCGCAAGATCGGCGCTGTGCGCACCGGCCTTGCGGATCAACAGCTTCACCGCGGGCACGCTGAGCATGTCCTCGACCGACACCTCGGTGTTGTCCGGGTTGTGCCAGGCGTGCTCGTAGCCGGGTGAACTCGCGAACTGCGGTATCGACTCGTCGAATGCGGTGCGGCCCACCCGCTCGACGGCCAGCCCGACGCCCGGGATCACGCGGGCGGCGATCTCGGCCAACTCACCCAACGCATCTGGGCTCAGGGTATGAGCCGAGACAATGCGGTCCGTCGCGGCATCGTAGAGCACGGCGCCGTTGGCGCACACCGCCATCGGCGACAGCCCCAGGGCCTCGACCACCGGCGGGATCCAGCGCGGCGGCCGGCCGGTGGCGAGCACGAACTTGGCTCCGCCGGCGACCGCGGCCTGCACCGCGGCGCGCGTCCGCGGCGTCACCCGCTCGTGGGTGTCGAGCAGGGTGCCGTCGACGTCGGTGGCGATCAGTGCGGGCAGCATCACCGGCCCCCGGCTTCCCGGCGCATCCGCTCGGCCTTCTCCAGCACTTCGGCCTCCTCGGGCGTCGGGGCGCCGCCGCCCAGTCGGCGCGGCACCCAATACTCACCCGCCGGGTGCGGGTATTCCTCCTGCACCGTATGCAGCTGATCGGTCATCGTCTGCTGCAGGGTCGCCATCAATTCCGCGACCGGCCCGGCTGCCACTATCGGCGCGCCCACCCGGACGATGACCGGAATTTTCTTGCGCCCCAACCGCTTCGGGTGATCCTTGGTCCACACCCGATGCACGCCCCAGACGATGACGGGGATGATCGGCACCCGGGCATCGAGCGCCATCCGCGCCACCCCGGTCTTGAACTCCTTGAGCTCGAAACTGCGGCTGATCGTGGCCTCCGGATACACCCCGACCAGTTCGCCGGCACGTAGCCGCTCCACGGCGATCGGATACGCGTCACCACCGGAGCTGCGGTCGACCGGAATGAGCCCTGCCCGCTTCACCAGGAAATTGCCCATCGGCACCTGCTGCACCTCGGCCTTGAGCATGAAGCGGACCCGGCGCTTCCGATGCGTGGCGGCCAGCCCTACAGGCAGGAAGTCGACGTAACCGGTGTGGTTGATCGCGATCACCGCGCCACCGGTGTCCGGAATATGTTCCAGCCCTTGGTAAGTGATCCGAGTCCCGGTGGCGGCAACCGCTGCCTTGGCGGCAATCTCGATGCCGCGGAAGACTGGCTCCATGGCGCTACTCCGGTGCGCCTTCCGCCTGCCGCGCCGCCCGGCGGGCCGCTTTCTCGCGGGCTTCGTCGAGATCCATCTGGTCGGCCTCGGCCAGCGTCGGTGCCCCGCCACCCAACCGGTGCGGCACCCAGAATTCGCCGGCCGGGTGCTCTCCGTACGCGTCCTGGACTTCCGACAGCAGGTGCTGCATCCGGGCGTGCAGCAGCGCGGTCAACTCGGCCGCGGGCAGCGTCGGGTAGATGGGCTCACCGACATGGATGTGGATGGGCACCTTGGGGCGGCGCATGTTGCGCGGATGGCCCTTGGTCCAGATCCGCTGGGCACCCCAGATGATGTGCGGGACGATCGGCACGTCGGCCTCGATGGCCATCCGCGCCGCGCCCGATTTGAACGCCTTGATCTCGAAGCTGCGGCTGATCGTGGCTTCCGGATAGACGCCGACGAGCTCGCCCGCCTTCAGTTGCTTGACCGCCTCCTCGTACGAGTCGGCGCCGCTGCCGCGGTCGACGGGGATGTGGCGCATCTTGCGCATCAACCAGCCGCCGTACTTGTTGTCGAAGACTTCCTTCTTCGCCATGAACCGCACCTTGCGGCCCCGCTTCTGCAGGACGGCGGGCAACCCGGCGAAGGTGAAGTCGAAGTAGCTGGTGTGGTTGATGGCGACCACCGCACCGCCGCTGACCGGCAGGTTCTCTGTGCCCGTGACGGTGAACTTCAAGCCCTGCACGCGCCACACCGTGCGCGCGAGCTTGATTGCCGAGCCATATACCGGTTCCACGAGCATCAGCCTAGTGCGGACCGTCGGTACCGCGCCCACAAAGGTGGGCCAGGCTGTAGGGGTGACCTTTCCGCGCGGCCCCGTACCGATTCCCGACGTCGTCGACACGCTGGCCGTCGGCCGTCCCGTGACCGCGGTCTGGAAGAACGAACTCGGCGGCGTGACGTTCGCCATCGGCGCCGGCGACGAGTACGTGAAGACCTACCCGGCCGAGCACGCGCCGTTGTTGATCGCCGAGGCGGTCCGGCTGCGCTGGGCCGCGAAGTACATCGCCGTCCCGCCCGTACTCGGCGAAGGCGCGGGCTGGCTGCACACCGTCGGCCTGCCCGGCCGTTCCGCCGTCGACCCGCGGTGGTCCGACGATCCCGAGACCGCGGCGCGCGCGATCGGCGCCGGACTACGGGCCATGCACGACGCGCTGCCGGTCGAGGACTGCCCGTTCGGGCGCCCGTCCTGGGTGGCGGATATCCCGGACCCGGACCGGCTTGTCGTCTGCCACGGTGACGCGTGCTCGCCGAACACCCTCGTGAGCGACGACGGCGCGTTCGTCGGGCACGTCGACATCGGCGACCTCGGGGTGGCCGACCGGTGGGCCGACCTGGCCATCGCCACCATGTCCCTGGACTGGAACTTCCCCGGCAACTACGAGGCCGCCCTGCTGGACGCCTATGGAGTGGCGCGCGACGACGAACGCATCGACTACTACCGCTCGCTCTGGGACGCTCCGGAATCCGGCTAGACTCGCTGGCGAACTCTCCACCGCCAAAAGGGGCATTTGTGCAGGTCACAAGCGTTGGACACGCCGGATTCCGGATCGATACCGCCGCGGGAAGCATTCTGTGCGACCCGTGGGTGAACCCTGCCTACTTCGCATCGTGGTTCCCGTTCCCGGACAACAGCCAGTTGGACTGGGACGCGCTCGGCGACTGCGACTACCTCTACGTCAGCCACCTGCACAAGGACCACTTCGACCCGGAACACCTGCGCGCGCACGTCAACAAGGACGCGACGGTGCTGTTGCCCGACTATCCGGTGCCGGACCTGCGTCGTGAGCTCGAGGCCCTCGGCTTCCACAAGTTCTTCGAGACCACCGATTCGGTGAAGCACCGCGTCAGCGGGCCGAAGGGCGACCTGGACGTGATGATCATCGCGCTGCGCGCCCCGGCCGACGGCCCGATCGGCGACTCCGGCCTGGTGGTGTCCGACGGCGAGACCGTTGCGTTCAACATGAACGACGCCCGCCCGATCGATCTGGACATGGTGGCCACCGAGTTCGGGGACGTCGACGTACACATGCTGCAGTACTCGGGCGCCATCTGGTACCCGATGGTCTACGACATGCCGGCGCGGGCCAAGGAGGCCTTCGGCACGCAGAAGCGGCAGCGGCAGATGGACCGCAGTCGCCAGTACATCGCGCAGGTCGGCGCCACCTGGGTGGTGCCGTCCGCCGGTCCGCCGTGCTTCCTGGATCCCGAATTGCGTTGGCTCAACGACGATCACGATGATCCGGCCAACATCTTCCCGGACCAGGCGGTGTTCCTGGACCAACTGCGCAGGCACGGCCACGACGGCGGCCTGCTGATGATCCCGGGAACGGTCGCCTCGTTCACTGGGTCGACGCTCGACTCGCTGGTGCACCCGATTCCCGACGCCGCGGCCGAGGCGATCTTCACCACCGGAAAGGCCGCGTACATCGAGGCCTACGCCCAACGCATGGCGCCGGTACTGGCCGCCGAAAAGGCCTCGTGGGCACCAGCTTCCGATGATTCGCTGCTGGAGCCGCTGCGGGCCAAGTTCGAGCCGATCATGGTCCAGAGCGACCAGATCTGCGATGGCATCGGCTACCCCGTCGAGCTGCGCATCGGAACCGAGAGCGTGGTCCTGGACTTCCCGAAACGAGCTGTGCGGGAAGCGATTCCGGACGAAAAATTCCGGTACGGCTTCGGTATCGCGCCGGAACTGGTGCGCACTGTGCTGCGCGACGACGAGCCGGACTGGGTCAACACCATCTTCCTGTCGACCCGCTTCCAGGCGTGGCGGGTCGGCGGCTACAACGAGTACCTGTACACGTTCTTCAAATGCCTGACCGACGAGCGCATCGCCTACGCCGACGGCTGGTTCGCCGAGGCGCACGACACGTCGGCGTCGATCGAGCTGGGCGGCTACGAGATTCAGCGCCGATGCCCGCACCTGAAGGCCGACCTGTCGAAGTTCGGCATCGTCGAGGGCAACACGCTGACCTGTAACCTGCACGGCTGGCAGTGGAACCTGGACAGCGGCCGCTGCCTGACCTCCAAGGGGCACGAGCTGCGGAGCGCCAAGCGGTGACCAGTGCCCACTCCAGCGCTCGCTCGGACGCACACTACGACGACGGTCAGATCTTCCTGGACCGGCAGGCGATCACGTTGCGCCGCTACCACTTTCCGTCGGGCACGTCGAAGATCATCCCGCTGAGCGCGGTCCGCGGCTACCGGGCCGAGTCGCTCGGCTTCATCATGGACCGGTTCCTGATCTGGGGCGGCACCGATCCACGTCGCTGGCTCCCACTGGACATCTGGCGGCCCATCAAGTCGACATTGGTGACCCTCGACGTCGTCGGCACCACTCCGGCGCCGGCGTGTACCCCGTTGCGGCCCAAGGAGTTTCTGGCCACGCTCGACGAGCTGCTGAAGGAACAAACCGGCCGTCGCGATTGACCGGCCGGCGGCTTCCGCCCGCTACCAGCTGGTGCCCGAGAGTCCGGGAATCACACATCGCCCGTCCGCGGCGACACGGCCGATGAGCATCCCGTCGTAGCCGGTACAGGACGCGTTGAGCGGCTCGCAGGTGTTGATGGACGTGATCACCTTGTCCTGGCCGCACGGGCTACCCGGACCGGGAGGATCGGCTGCGGCCACGGCACTGCTGAAACTCAACGCCAGGACGGCGGAACACGGGAGGACGAGCAAGCGGGTCGAGTCGAACATCATCAATACCTCCGGCCGATGGCCCCGACGTGCACCAATGGTACGCCGAAATCGAGGCGGTGAGCCGAGCTATTCCGCCGCTCGCACCGTCTGCCGCAGCTCCGAGACATCGTCGGACGCGGTGTCGTAAACGCGCACGATCGCCTGGTCGCCCGGCTTGAGATACGTGGACTCCCCCAGCTCGGTGTACCGCGTCGCGCCGATACCGACGAGCAGGTGCGACGGGTGGCCGCTGGCCACCATCAGGGCACCGACATCCTCCAAAGGCGTGTCGTCCGAACCTTTCTGGTTCGCCAGCCGGTCGATGACCCAGTCCAGCAGCTGTGTCCCGTAGTACGAGTAGCCCAGCAGCGGGCTGTCCTGACCGTAGGCCTGCTCGACGCCGCTACCGTCGTCCAAGAAGCTGGCCAGCCGCAGCGACGACGTCGGGCCGTCCGGGGTCAGGTCACTGATCGCGAAGAACTGCGGGGCGACGCCCTTGGACGCCGGGCCCCAGTTCTTCTTGTGGCTGATCTTCGGGGCGCCCGGCCGGCGGATCGAGCAGTCGTTGAACGCACCCAGCGCGAACGGCCGCAGCCCGACCACCCGGTCGCCCGACCACGCCACCTCGCACGCCAGCCCGACCTCGGGCTCGATCTGGAGGTTCAGCGGCGTATCACTCACCGGCAACCGGACGGCATCTGTCGACAGCGGGAACTCGCCCAGAAAGGTGTCGCTCCCCGGTGCGTACCACGGGAAGATGCCCTTGGGCGCCCCACCTTCGGACCGCACGTTGACGAAATCGACTGCCTCCCCGGCCTGTTCGAGATGCCCGGCGAAATTGCCCGCCACCCCGAAGCCGAACCAGCCACGCATGTCGTCCAGGTCGAGATCGATCATGGCTGCCACCCTACTGCGGCCGTGACCAGCGCCGACAAGCCACAACCAAGTCGCGCTTAAGTCACGGGCAGCAGGCTGTGCACCAACCTGATCACAAGGAGCACCAGTGTCCACCTCTCTCGATACCGTCGCCGTCGCACCGCGCCAGGCCGGCGAACCCAAGCCCGACCTACTGGGCATCACGCTGGCGCACCGCGCCATGCTCGTCGACCTCGTCCGGCTCACCGAGCTGGCCAAGGCCGTGCGCGACCGCGACGTGATCTGCACGCCCGCCCGGGCGCGCGCCATCTCGCAGTACGTCGAGATGCTGTGCGACTCCATCCATCACCACCACACCACCGAGGACACCGTGCTGTGGCCGGTGATCCAGGCAAGCGTCGGCGATCATCTGGATCTCAGCGAGCTCACCGATGACCATGCCGCCCTCGAGCCGCGCCTCGATCAGCTGCGGGCCCGTGCCGCGGCATTCCGGTTGTCGAACGGTGACCGCAAGGTCGCCTTCCTGATGGCCTTCGAACTCGCCGAACTCACCGCGCTGCTGACCGAACACATCAACGACGAGGAACTGGACCTGTTCCCCCTGATCACCGAGCATGTGTCGGTCGCCGATTGGGTGTCGGTGGAGGCCGCCGCCCGCTCCGGCAGCCGGATGTCGTTCGACGGTCCGCGCTCGCTCGCGGTGATGACCGACGACGAGCGGGCCACGACGGCCGGACAGCTGGGCATCGGGCTGCGGGCGTTCCTGGCGGTGCTGGCGTTCCGGCACCGGCGGGTCATGCGCGCGGTCTTCGGCGATCTCGCGGAGAGCCCGTTGGAGTCGCTGGCCGGCTGATCGATGAAGCCCGTCAGTCGATGAAGCTCAGCGCCTCGGCGGCGAGTCGCGTTCGCAGCGTCTCGGCGGCCTTGCGGTACCGGCGGGCGTCGTCGGGTCGGTCCAGCACGTCGGCGGCCGCGGCGAGCGCGTCGTCGACGGGGCCGACCATGAGGCCGTCGACGCCGAGCCCGGCGATCAGGCCGGAGTACGGCTCGAGTTCGGCGGCCCGGGCGCGGGTCTCGTCGACGTCGCCCAGCGCCACGGCGGCGTTGACCCGCAGCACCGTGAAGGGCACCCAGAAGTACGCCCGCTCAATCGGTTTGCGGTCCCGCCACAGTTCCCGGGCCTCGGCCGCGCGGCCCCGCGCGACCAGTGCCAGCACCGCCGCGTCCAGCGCCGCGACCGAGATTTCGCGGTAGAAGAACAACAGCTCGTCGGCCAGCGTGCCCAGATCGCCGAGGCAGAATTCGCCCGTCACCCGGCCGACCATCGCCAGCTTGGCGCCGTTGGCGGCGCCGTTCTCGGCCATGCGCGCCGCCAGGTCGGTGTAGGCGCGCACCGCCTCCTCCAGCCGGCCGGCGAGCAGGTACATCCGCGCCTGGAACAGACCCAGCACGCCGAGCAGGTGCACCAGCTGGCCGGTGCTCGCGCGCGCCACCGCGAGGTCGACGTGGCGCTTGGCCGTCGCGAGATCGGAGCGGTTACCGGCGGCCAGCGACAGCAGCCAGTGCGCCACCGCCTGGTAGTCGGCCTGCTCGGCGGCTTCGGCGGTCTGCAGCAGTTCGGCGGCAAGCGCGTCGCGCTCGGTGTCCAGGTCAGGGCCGAGGGCACAGAACGCCTGGACGTTGAGCGCCGTGCACAGCAGACGGCCCGCCGCGGGATCGTCGGCGTACACCCGCCGCGCCAGCGCCAGCATCTCGGTGCTGGCGGCCAGCGCGCCGTCCGGGTCGTTGCCCTCCAGTTCGACGTAGAGCGCCTTGAGCAGCCGAATCCGGTCGGCCGCGGAAACGTCGGTGGCCAGCACCTGCCGCAGCAACCCGATCATCTGGCCGTCGGACTCGTCGTACTCGCGGTCGCGCCACACGAGCGGGGTGTCCCACGCGGTGAGGATGCGCACCACCAGGTCATCGCGCGACCGGCCCGCCACCAGTTGCAGCGCGCATTTCATCTCGTTGCGCGCCGTGACGGCATCGCCGGATTGCGCGAGGGCCGCGATCAGCCCGCAGCGCACCTCGATGTCCCGGTCGAGCATCGCCTCGCTCGGCGCCAACTGCCGGCTGGCCGCCAGTTCGAGCATCTGCACGGCGGCGCGCCACTGCCGGGCGGCTTCCGCGTGGGCCCCGACCGAACCCGCGTCGCGCGCCGCAGCCGTCGCGAAATCAGCTGCGGCCGAGGCGGTTTCGGCTGTCGCCGAGGCGACGGCGTGGTGGGCCAGGGCCGCCTGGTCCACCGAGCGACCGGGTGCCCGCAGCAAATCCAGCGCCGCGGCATGCAACCGGGACCGACGCAGTTTCGAAGTGTCCTCGTACAGCGTGTCGCGCACCAGGCCGTGCGCGAACTGCAGCCGGCCGGGCGTCGGCTCGTCGAGCAGGCCGAGCAGGACGGCCGGTTCCAGGGCGTCGAGCAGATCGTCGGGGTCACCGCGGCCCAGCTCGGCCAGCAGGTCGACGTCGATGTCGCGGCCCAATACCGCGGCCTGACGCAGGGCGGTGACCGTCGGGCCGGGCAACCGGGCCAGCCGGCGCCGCAGCACGTCACGCACCCCGACCGGCACCGACGCCCACACCGCGTCCGGACCCTCGGCGGCCATCAGCCGCGCCAGCTCCCGCACGAACAGCGGGTTGCCGCCCGTCCGTTCCCGCAGCAGGCGCAGGGCCTCGCCGCTGGTCGTCAGCCCGCAGTCCGCGGCGACCGCGGCAGTGGCCGCCGCGTCCAGCCCGCCGAGAATCAGATGCGCCGACGTGTGCACCGTCAACGCCGCGCGGGCCACCTCCAGTTCACCGCGATCCTCCGACGGGCGGTAGGTCGCGATGACCAGCACGCGACGGTCCTGAATCCGGTCGGCGACGAGGCGCAGCAGCTCCAGCGTCAGCCCGTCGGTGCGGTGCAGGTCGTCGAGCACGACAGCCAGGGGCTGCTCGTCGGCGACGGCGCCGAGCGCGTCGGCGACCGCCTGTCCCAGCCAGAACGTGCCCTGTTCGGCCGCGGCGCCGTCGTGCAGCAGTGGGGCGAGCGCCTGCCGGTCCCGATCCGCCGGGTCCACCAGCTCACGGAGCACCTCGGTCCACGCCCAGCCCGCCGGCGCCCCGTGGACCTCCTGGCACCGGCCGTGCACGGTCCGCCAGCCCGCCGCCCGCAACCGGGCCGCGGCGGCCGCCGCCAGCGTCGTCTTCCCGGATCCCGCCTCGCCGCCGATCCACAGCACCGCGCTGGCACCCGCGGCGACGGCGCGGGCCGCGGCGTCGATCGCCGCGAGCTCCTCGGCGCGGCCGTACGCGCCCTGGCCCACCGGTTCGCGGGGCGCGGCCTTCGGCGCCGGTGACCGTACGGGCGCGGGCCGCGACGGCTCCAGATGGTCGGCCTGGCGCAGGATGTCGCGTTCGAGATCGCGCAGGGCACGGCCCGGTTCCAGTCCCAGCTCGTCGATCAGGTGCTCGCGGGTGCGGCGCAGTACCTCGAGCGCGTCGGCCTGCCGCCCGGTCCGGTACAGCGCGGTCGCCAGGACCGCGGCGGCGCCTTCGCGCCCCGGATGCGCGGCGACGTGTCCTTCCAGCGCCGCGACGGCGGTGCCGTACCGCCCGAGATCGACGTGCACGGCGGCCAGGCTCTCCACCGCGGCCAACCGCAGTTCGGTCAGCCGCGAGACCTCGGGCGCCGCCCACAAGGCGTCACCGGCCCCCGCGAACGGCTCGCCCGCCCAGCCCGCCAGCGCCTCATCCAGCCACTGCGCGCGCCGCTGGAGGTCCGATTCTTCTTGCGCTGCAGCAACTTTCGATTCGAACCGCCAGGCGTCGACAGCGTCGTCCGGCAACCGCAGGCAATACCCCGGCGCGGCGCTGACCAGAATGCGGGCCGGCGCCCGGCGCTGCCGATCGGGTTCGAGGACCCGGCGCAGATGCGAGACATACACCTGCAGCGCGGACAACGCCTTGGGCGGCGGTTCGCCTTCCCACAGGTCGTGGATGAGCCGGTCGACGGACACCGTGTGCCCGCGGGCGGCCACCAACCGGGCCAGCAGCGCCCGCTGCATGCGCGCGCCCAGGTCCACCGGGTCGCCCCCGACCCACGCCCGCACCGGGCCGAGCACCGTGACCCGCACCGCCCGTTCCACCGTCATGCCCCCGCCGACGTGGTTCCTACTTGGGCTGTAACACCGAGGTGCCGACGTACGGCACCAACGCTTCGGGGACGCGGACGCTGCCGTCGGGCTGCTGATGGTTCTCCAGGATCGCCACCAGCCAGCGGGTGGTGGCGAGGGTGCCGTTGAGGGTGGCCGCCGTCTGGGGCTTGCCGTTCTCGTCGCGGTACCGGGTGGAGAGCCGCCGGGCCTGGAATGTCGTGCAGTTCGAGGTCGACGTCAGCTCGCGGTAGGCCTGCTGCGTCGGCACCCAGGCCTCGCAGTCGTACTTGCGGGCGGCCGACGAGCCGAGATCGCCCGCCGCGACGTCGATCACCCGGTAGGGCACCTCGATCATGGCCAGCATCTGACGCTGCCAGGCGAGCAGCTTCTGATGCTCGGCCTCGGCGTCTTCGGGCTTGCAGTAGATGAAGGCCTCGACCTTGTCGAACTGGTGCACGCGGATGATGCCGCGGGTGTCCTTGCCGTAGCTGCCGGCTTCCCGGCGGAAGCACGACGACCAGCCGGCGTACCGCAGCGGGCCCTCGGACAGGTCCAGGATTTCGTCGGAGTGGTAACCGGCCAGCGGCACCTCCGACGTCCCGACGAGGTACAGGTCGTCAGCTTCGAGGCGGTAGATCTCGTCGGCGTGCGCGCCCAGGAATCCGGTGCCGCGCATCACTTCTGGGCGCACCAGCACGGGCGGGATCATCAGGGTGAACCCGTTCTCGGTGGCGAGCCGGACCGCCAGTTGCAGCAGACCGAGCTGCAGCAGGGCGCCCTGACCGGTCAGGAAGTAGAACCGCGAGCCGGACACCTTGGCGCCGCGCTCCATGTCCAGCAGGCCGATCGCCTCACCCAGTTCCAGGTGGTCCTTGGGGTTCTCGATCTCCGTCGGCGCACCGACCACATCGAGCACCTCGAAGTCGCTCTCGCCACCGGCGGGCACGCCGTCGATGATGACGTTGCCGATCGCCAGGTGCGCGGCGGTGAACGCCGCCTCCATCTCGGCCTGCCTGGCCTCGATGTCCTTGATCGCCGCGGACAGTTCCTTGGCCTTCTCCAGCAGCGCGGGCCGCTCTTCCGGGGAGGCCGCGCCGACGAGCTTGCTCGCCGCCTTCTGGTTGGCGCGTGCCGTGTCGGCCTCGGCGATGGCGGCGCGCCGGGCCGCATCGGCATCCAGCAGCGCGTCCACGAGGCCAGGGTCTTCGCCGCGGGACCGCTGCGACGCTCGCACCCGGTCCGGATCTTCGCGCAACAGTTTGAGGTCGATCACGGGCGTCAGACTACTTTTGTCGTCGCGGCCACGGAATGTCGAGGGCCTGTAGTCGGCCCTGGCCACAACCACATAACGGTACAACTGCAACTCTTGTCACAGCTCCAGCTGCGGCTGTCACAATGGAACCGATGTTGGACGCACCCGCGGCGGTCGAACCGGGCCTGGATACGCCCCCCGACGAACCGAAGACGACGACCACCTGGCGGCAACGCATGCACGGCATGCATGCCACCGGGACCCAACGTGCACTCGTCCTCACGGCGCTCGGCGGCCTGCTCATCGCCGGTGTACTCACCGTCATGCCGGAAGGTTCGCTCGGCCCGACCGGCCTCGGCTTCAACACCGGCCGTCTCAACGTCAGCAAAGTCAGTGACACTCTCGACCACGCCAAGCAGGGCGAATGCCTGAACTGGCCGGACCGCTCGCCGGACGCCGTCGAGATCGTCGACTGCAAGAACGAACACCGCTTCGAGGTCGCCGAGTCCCTGGACATGCGCACGTTCCCGGGCAGCGAATACGGCCCCGACGCGGCGCCGCCGTCCGACTCCCGGATCAAGCAGATCAGCCAGGAGCAGTGCCAGAACGCGGCGCGCGACTACCTCGGCCCGCGCTTCGACCCGAACGGCAAGTTCGCGGTCAGCCTGGTCTGGTCCGGCGACAAGGCCTGGAAGACCAAGGGGCAGCGCCGCATGTTGTGCGGTCTGCAGTTGCTCGGACCGAACAGCCAGCAGCTGGCCTACAAGGGCAAGGTCGCGGACGTCGACCAGTCCAAGGTGTGGCCGGCCGGCACCTGCCTCGGCATCGATCCGGCGACCAACCAGCCCATCGACATCCCCGTCGACTGCTCCGCGCCGCACGCCATGGAGGTCACCGGCGCGGTCAACCTCGCCGACAAGTACCACGACGTCATGCCCACCGAGCCGGACCAGCTGGCGTACATCAAGGACAGCTGCACCAAGGCCACCGATGAGTACCTGGCTCCGGTGCAGCTGCGCGGCACCACGCTGACCCTGATCTACAGCTCCATCGCGCTGCCCAGCTGGACCGCCGGCAGCCGGCAGGTGTCCTGCAGCATCGGCTCGTCGCTCGGCAACGGCGGTTGGTCGACGCTGGTCAACAGCGCCAAGGGCCCGCTGATGATCAACGGGCAGTCGCCCGTCGCGCCGCCGGCCATCCCGGAGGAGCGGCTGAACCTCCCGCCGATCCCGGTCGTCGAGCCGCCGGTGGACACGTCGTCGCAGAGCTCGTCGTCATCGTCATCGTCATCGTCGTCGTCGCAGGGTTCGCAGTCCGGTCAGTCCAGCCAGAACCAGCGCGACCAGCAGACTTCGCAGTCGCCGCAGGGCAACCAGCACATGCCCGGCCAGCCCGACACCTCGAGCCAGAACGGCAACACCGCCCCCGGGACCCCTCAGCAACAGCAGGGCAATACGTTCCTCAACGGCCCGCCGCCCGCACCCGCGCCGCCGCCCGGGTCCGGCGCGCCGCTCGACGGTCCGCCGCTCGAGGAGGCCCCCGCACCGGCGCCGGCCGGACCGGTGGGCGGGGGCGCGCCCCCTGGGCCGGTGGCGCCGCCGCCCGCGCCGTAGCCATGCCGGTTCGCATGGGACAGCAGCGCTTCGAAGAGTTGGTGTCCGACGCGCTCGATCTGATTCCGCCCCGGCTCGCCGCGGCGCTCGACAACGTCGTGGTGCTGGTGCAGCCGCGCAACCCGGACGAGCCCGCGATCCTCGGGTTGTACGAAGGGGTCGCCCTCACCGAACGCGATTCCTTCTACGCGGGCGCGCTGCCCGACACCATCACGATCTACCGCGACGCCCTGCTCGACATGTGCGACTCCGAGGAGGAAGTCGTCGACGAGGTCGCCATCACCGTGATCCACGAGATCGCGCACCATTTCGGCATCGACGACGAGCGCCTGCACGAGTTGGGCTGGGGGTGAGCAGCGCGGCACCCTGGATTTGTCGGACCGCGGTGCTACAACAGAGTTCATGAGCACCGCCTGCCGCCACTGCGTGGACGGGCTGGCGCACTGCCATGGCACCGTCATCGTGCACGCCGGCCTGCCGGCCGAATGCACCGACGAGGCGTGCGCGCTGCCCGAATCCGAGCACACCCTGCGCATCGACTGCGACGTCGTCGCGTGCGGCTGCGCTCAACCCGCGATGGGCCTGCGCGCCACGGGGTAGCCGTCAGGCCATGGGATCGGGGGCCGGCCGCGCCTCGGGGTCGTGCCCCGGATAGAACGGCGGCGTCTTCGGTCCCCACTGCACGCAGCTCCACCGCCCGTCGGTGATCGGGCTGAGGACCACACATTCGGCGTTGACCAAGTGATGTTCCAGCGCGAAGTCGGCGTCGATACCGGCCAAGTGGGCTCCGACGAGCCGAATCGCCGCGCCGTGGCTCACCACGAGGATGTCGCCGGTCCAGTCGTGGTTGTCCAGGTTGCGCACGCGAAGGTTCGTCAGGACCGGCACATACCGGTCGAGTACCTCGCGGCCGGTCTCACCGCCCGGCATCGCCGCGTCCAGGTCGCCGTAATGCCATTGCTCGTACACCGCCTCGAACTGCTCGATGCCGGCGGTGTCGCTGCGGTCTTCGAGGTCACCGACCTGGACCTCGTGGATACCGTGCGCCTCGACCGGTTCGAGCCCCAGCCCTTCGGCGATGTCGGCAGCGGTCTGCTGCGCCCTCAGGGCAACCGAATGCACCACCAGGCCGACCGGATGCGGCCAGTCGATGGCGAAGTCACGCGCCTGCTGGTGACCGAGCTGCGTCAGCGGCGCCCCCGGCGGCCGAGTATCCAACCGCTTGGCGACGTTCGCCTCCGACTGCCCGTGCCGCACGAGAACCAACCGGCCGCTCACGTTCCGTCCCCCTTTCGCAACCCCGCCAACCATTGTGCCGCTTCGTCGGTGACCGGCGGCGCCGCACCGGCAGCCACCCCGGTCGGCCACGACCCCAGGTACCGCACGTCGGCCACCCGCCGGTGCAGCGCTTTGAGCGCCTCGGCCACCGGTGCGTCGTCGATGTGACCGACGCAATCGAGGAAGAAGATGTAGGTGCCCAATTCTGTTCTGGTGGGCCGGGATTCGATACGGGTGAGATCGATGTCCCGGATCGAGAACTCGGTCATCGCCGACACCAGGGCACCCGGTTCGTTGCGCAGCCGCAGCACGACGGACGTCCGGTCGGCGCCGGTGCGCGGCGGCGGCGGTCCGGGACGGCCGACGAGCACGAATCGTGTTCTGGCATTGGGCTCGTCGACCACCCCGTCGGCCAGCGAGTCCAGTTCCCATCGCTCGGCCGCGAGCGCGGTACTCACACCGGCATCCACCAGGCCTTCGGAAACTTGCTGCGCCGCACCGGCATTCGAGATGGCAGGCACCAGGGTCGCGTGCGGCAGCCGGTCGGCCAACCAGCGCCGGACCTGGGCCGCGGCGACGGGGAATGCCGCGACCGTCGACACCGCGTCGGCGGTGACTCCTGGCCGCACGACGATGCTGAACGCGACGTCCAGCGTGTGCTCCGCGAAAATCTGCACCCCGCTGCCGGAAGACAGGCTGTCCATCGTCGGCAGCACCGAGCCCTCGATGGAGTTCTCGATCGGCACGCACGCGTAATCCGCACCCCCGGTGCGAACGGCTTCCACCGCCGCGCTCGAGCTGTCACAGGCGACCGGTTCGAAGTCCTTGCCGGCGGCCAACCGCAGCATGGCCGCTTCAGTGAAGGTGCCTTGCGGCCCGAGATAGGCGATGCGTGCCACGCCGCAACCCTACTGGCTGCCCGCCGACCAGAGCCCGCGACGCGGTCCTTTCGCTAGGCCTTGCGCCAACACTCTCCGATAGTTAACTTAGGCTTACCTCACTTATAGCGAAGGCGGGACATGCGCGACCTCACGACGACAACCGCAGCACCGACCACAGCCGAACGCGTCCGCAGCGCGTGCGCCCGAGCTGCCGATGCGACGCTGGCCGCCGACGGCGTCGCGCCGACCATCACGCCGGTGCACCACCTGCTGGCCGACGGATCCGTCGCACTGACCGTGCCGGCCACCGGCCTGCTCGCCGCCACCGTCACCGCCGCGGGCGCCGGCGGCGTCGCCGCAATGCTCGAACTGACCGACCTTGCCGCCCTACCGCTGCGCGAACGGGTGCGCTCACTGGTCTGGTTCCGCGGCCGCCTCCACGGCGTGCCTGCGGCACGCGTGCCCGCGATGCTCGACCTGGTCGCCTCCGAGAACCCGCACCCCGCATTGCTCCAGGTGAACGCCGGATCGGGGCACGACGAAACCGATACGCCCTACACGCTGGTCCGCCTCGAGATCGAGTCCGTCGTGGTGGCCGACGCGACCGGCGCCGAGTCGGTACCCGTCGGCGCGCTCCTGGACGCCCGGCCCGATCCGTTCTGCGCCATGGAGTCGCACTGGGTGCAGCACATGGAGAGCGCCCACCGAGACATGGTCGACCGGCTCGCCAGCCGGCTGCCGATCACGCTGCGCCACGGCCACGTGCGCCCGCTGGGCCTCGACCGCTACGGCGTCCAGCTGCGCATCGAACGCGAAGACGGCGACCATGACGTCCGCCTGCCGTTCACCAAGCCCGTCGACGACGTCACCAGCCTCAGCCGGGCCATCCGCACCCTGATGGGCTGCCCGTTCCTCAACGGGCTCCGCGCGCGCAAAATCTGAGCATCCCGATGAGCCGCTCGCGCGAAAAGCAGTAGACAGGCGCGGTTACCGTAGCTGCGATGACCGGGCCGCAGCAGGAGCACACCGAACGTCGCGCGCTGCGCATCGAGATCGTGGTGGTGCTGGCCGTGACGTTCGGCCTGTCGGCCTACACGGCGGTCGTCAGCCTGGCCGAAGCCGTCATCCTCGGGTTGGCCGGGCAGAAGGTCGCGCTCAACCACCGTCGCTCGCCGATCGATTTCATCGACTTCCTGCTCAATCTGAGCCCCGTGTTCACCCTGGTGGGCTGGGGCTGCCTGGCCCTGTACCTGTTGTGGCGCACCGGCTTCCGGCCCGCCGCGATCGGGCTGGGCCGCTTCCGCTGGCGTCCCGATCTGCTGGGCGGCCTCGGGCTCGCCGCGCTGATCGGCCTCCCCGGACTCGGGCTGTACCTGGCCGGCCGAGCGCTCGGCATCGGCGTCGATGTCGTGCCGAGCACGCTCAGCGACACCTGGTGGCGCGTGCCGGTCCTGCTGCTGATGGCGTTCGCCAACGCCTGGGCCGAAGAGATCATCGTCGTCGGGTTCCTGCTGACCCGGTTGCGCCAACTGGATGTGTCCGAGACCAAGTCGTTGATCCTGTCGGCACTGCTGCGCGGCGGCTATCACCTGTACCAGGGGTTCGGCGCCGGGCTCGGGAACATCGTGATGGGCCTGGTGTTCGGGTACACCTGGCGCCGCACCGGCCGATTGTGGCCGTTGATCATCGGGCACGGCGTGATCGATGCGGTGGCATTCGTGGGCTACGCCTTGGCCGCCCGCCATTTCGGTTGGCTGCACTCGGCGTAATTCCGCCGACGCCAGCCAAGCCTTACCTGCATTCGCATTCAGCAATGCGAATTAATGGATATTGCATACGTCACATCAGGTAAGGATATGCTTTCCTGAATTAGGTTGACCTTGCATGACAAGGCCATTTGACCTGCATTATCTTCAAATTCATGACCGAAGTGACGCGCCTCGAGACGAAATTCCACCAACTGCTTCAGGAGCAGATTCGGAGCGAATTCGGCGCGTCTCAGCAATACATTGCGGTCGCCGTCTACTTCGACGGAGAAGACCTTCCTCAGCTCGCCAAGCACTTCTATGCGCAGGCCGTCGAGGAACGCAATCACGCCATGATGCTGGTGAAGTATCTGCTCGACCGTGACATCGAGGTCGAAATCCCCGGCGTCGATCCGGTGCGCAACGCGTTCGCCTCGCCGACGGAGGCCCTCAAGCTCGCGCTCACCCAGGAGCGGGTGGTCACCGAGCAGATCAGCCGCCTCGCCAGCGTGGCTCGCGAAGAGGGCGATTACCTCGGCGAGCAGTTCATGCAGTGGTTCCTCAAGGAACAGGTCGAAGAGGTCGCGACCATCACCACGCTGGTGAAGATCGCCGACCGCGCCGGCGAAAACCTGTTCAATCTCGAGGATTTCGTCGCCCGCGAACTCGCCCGCACCGGTTCCGTCGACCCGACCGCACCCGAGGCTGCCGGCGGCAACCTCTAGTCCGGCCTAGGCTTCACCGTCCTGGCCGGCGTCCCGGCCCGCGCCCGTCAACCCGTTCTGCAGCCAGTCTTTGGTGCGGCCCGGGTGATTGGTGGCGACCCACCCGACACCCAGATCGGCGCAGTAGCGCACGTCCTCGTAGTGGTCGACGGTCCAGCAGTACAGCGCACGCCCGTGCGCGGCGGCATGGTCGACCAGTTCGGGATGCTCACGCAGCGTCGTGATGGACGGACCCACCGCCGTCGCGCCGACGGTCGTCGCCGCGCTGCCACCCAGGTACCGCGACGTCTCGCCGAGCAGCACCGTCGGCAGCATCGGCGCGGCCCGGCGGATCCGCCACACCGCAGCCGCGGAGAACGACATCACGACGGCACGAGCGAGATCCGCGGACGCCGGCGCGGCGATGCCGTACCGGTGCAGCAGCGCAAGCACCTTGCTCTCGACCAGCGCGCCGTACCGCACCGGATGCTTGGTCTCGATGAACAACTTCACCGGGCGGCCCCAGTCCAGCGCCAGCCGGATCAACTCGTCGAGGGTGAGGAGCCCGGCCGACCCCTGACCGCCGTCGGCCCGGCTCGGATGCCAAGCGCCGTAATCCAATTCGCGAAGCTGGGCCAGGCTCATCTCACTGACCAGCCCGGTGCCGTTGGACGTGCGGTCCACCTTGCGGTCGTGCACACACACCAGGTGCCCGTCCCGGGTCAGGCGGACATCGCATTCGAGGCCGTCTGCGCCCTGGCCCAGGGCCAGTTCGTAGGCCGCCAGCGTGTGCTCGGGCCGCTCGGCCGATGCGCCACGGTGTGCCACCACGAAAGAGTGACCGAGTGTGCCGTCCTGCCCGTCCGAGCCCATGGTCCTATGCTGCCGGTTCCTCCGGCGTGGGCTCAACCGGAACGGACGAATCCGCGGCCGATGCCTCCGGTTCCTCAGCGCTTTCCGCAGCGCGTTCCTCAGCCCCCACGACGACCCAGCGCTGTCCGGGCGAGTCCGCCTGCGTCCGCTCGAAGGCGTGATAGACGCGCAGGACCAACGCCAGCGCCAGCATGCCCATCAGGTACGCGATGACGGTCACCTCGGTGCTGTCCGCGATGCCCTGAGGGTCGGTCGCGAACATGTCCCAGACGGACCACGCGACGACCAGACCGGACACGGCCCAGATCGACCACCAGATGCCGATCGGGCGACGCAACGTGCTCATGCGGTTCTCGGCCGTCGCCATCTCGGTGACGAAGACCGGCGCGAGGAACATGTTGACCACCGGGACGAGGCAGCCCACCCACAGCACCCAGCGGCGGCGCGGCTCCGTCGTTCCCGCGCGGTGGTAGGCCGCCGCGCGGCGGGCGATCAGCCAGTTGGTGAGCACGATCGCCGTCGCCAGGACTGCGAACAGCGCAACGACGCTGGAGGCAACGCCCAGCCAGCTGCCCCCGATCGCGACCCACGGGTTGAGCAGCACGGTGCGGTTGATCAGCAGCAGGATGTATCGCACGACGTGCATGAGCGCCGCGGCGCCGAGCGCGACCATCGTGATGACCGCGACCGTCTGCACCACCGCGGTCGACGGGCCACGATGAACCTGATCCTGCCCGGCGGCCTCCCCAGGAGCCTGCTCGGTGAAGTCCTCGCTCAGGCCCCAGCGCGGAATGTGGTCATAGTGGGGCGTCGGCCCGAGCGGAGGCTGGTGTCGCCGCGGCTTCGGCGCCGGACCGGGACGGACGGCGATCCAGCGATAGCCGCGCGACGATTTCGACTGACCGGCGGCAGGTGTCTGTGCGACGGGCGCCAACAGCGGACCGCGGCAGCGCGGGCACCACTGGCGTTGGCGATCACGCACGTTCCAACGCGTCGAGCACCGGGAACAGACCTGGATCACGAAACCAGCCTACGGGCCCGTCAGACGGCGCCGGGCGCGCCGTCGTCGGTGACGATCGCGCGGCCGGATCCCGCCCAGGCCAGCATCCCGCCGTTGACGTTGATCGGTTCGAACCCGTTGCGAGCCAGGTAGTGCGAGACCTTGAGCGACCGGCCACCGGCATGGCAGATGACGTACAGGGCGGCGTCACCGTCGATCTCACCCAATCGGGCCGGCACCTCGCTCATCGGGATGTGCTGCGCGCCGGACGCATGGCCGCGGGCCCACTCATCGTTCTCCCGCACGTCGAGCAGGACCGCGGTCGAGTCGAACTCGGCGGGCAACTGATCGACGTCAATCTGCGGCACGTGCACATCATCCATGGGTACATGCTGGCACGGGCTGCGCTCGGAGACCACGCCGCGCCGTGACAGCAATCGGCGAACTATCCACAGTTTCCACAGGTTCATCCACAGGCCGCCGAATCGCGCGCGGGCGTCCGTACCGGCGACAGCGCACCAAACCGGTAATTGACTGGGGATAAAACAAGGGCCATTGGTCCGCATTGATCAACAGGCCGACACGCGGGGCGAGCGAAAAAGCTTGTCGAGCTAAGTAGTTTTGGCTCCGCGGATTCGACCCACCGCCGATGGCGCCCGATTTCCCCGTCCAGCCGGCAAATGGTTATGATCGGCATCACAACACCGGGTTGTGACAATCCTCACTCCCCTCGAAACCGGGAACTCAGGATTGTTGAAGCAGGTCAGGGAGCATGCAATGGCGGCACATCCGTTGCGCCCAGGGTCGGGCGCATCGCCGGAGTGGCAGTCCGCTTTCCCGTCCCGCACCCACAGCCAACTGGTCGCCTGCGTGCGCGCCGGGATCATCGCGCTGGTCCTGCTCGTGGTGCTTGTTCTGATCGTTCTGGTGTAAAGCCCCGACGGGCGCCGAGCGCACCCCTGTTACCGGGGGTCTCCTTGCGGTGCGCGCAGGGATGGAGCAATGTGGTCTCGGATCTGTGGACGAACCCCAACTAGGGTCGTTGATCCCGCACGCGATCATCTAAGGAAGGAATCCTGTGGCTGAGTACACCTTGCCGGAACTGGACTACGACTACGGCGCCCTGGAGCCGCATATCTCCGGTCAGATCAACGAAATCCACCACAGCAAGCACCACGCGGCCTACGTCAAGGGCGTCAACGATGCGGTGGCCAAGCTTGAAGAGGCGCGGGCCGGCGACGACCACGCCGCGATCTTCCTGAACGAGAAGAACCTGGCCTTCCACCTCGGCGGCCACGTCAACCACTCGATCTGGTGGAAGAACCTGTCCCCCAACGGTGGTGACAAGCCGACCGGCGAACTCGCGCAGGCGATCGACGACCAGTTCGGGTCGTTCGACAAGTTCCGCGCACAGTTCACCGCTGCCGCCAACGGCTTGCAGGGCTCGGGCTGGGCGGTGCTCGGCTACGACAGCCTGGGCGGCCGGCTGCTGACCTTCCAGCTGTACGACCAGCAGGCCAACGTGCCGCTCGGCATCATCCCGCTGCTGCAGGTCGACATGTGGGAGCACGCGTTCTACCTGCAGTACAAGAACGTCAAGGCGGACTACGTCAAGGCTTTCTGGAACGTCGTCAACTGGGCCGACGTCCAGGAGCGCTTCGCCGCTGCCACCACCAAGACCAATGGTCTGATCTTCGGCTGATCTCGCGTTTCCGGCTGACGGGGCGTCGCGCTTGTGCGCGGCGCCCCGTTCGCGTTACCACCGAAGCGTCAAGCGCGCCAGCCGAATTGCCACTTTCGGCTCACAAGACACTTCTGGCACTCGGGCCATCTTGCGTGCTAACCCGTCACTGCCGCACCCTGGAATCAGCGATCCACTGTCGTATCGACAAGATTGCTGATGAGCACCGGAGGCAGCCATGGACAGCGGGTCTGGGCAAGCGGTCGAGATTGCACCCTTCCATTCCGGCGGTGCATTGAAGGGGTTCGTGGTCTCCGGACGGTGGCCGGATTCCACCAAGGAATGGGCTCAGCTACTCATGGTCGCGGTCCGGGTGGCCTCTCTGCCGGGACTGCTGGCAACCACCACCATCTTCGGCACACGCGACGAACTTCCAGAACATCCACAGCCAGGCACGGTCGGCCTGGTTCTCGCCGAAGGTCCGGTTATTGGCGAAGCTGCGGTGCCACCCGGATATTTCGCCAGCCACCAGCCGACGGCACTGTTGATGCTCCATCCGCCCGCCGAGACGACGCCCTCCCTTCCGGAGTGCCGCGGCGCCGCGTCCGGCTGCCTGCTCCTACCCGGACTGCCTTACCTGGGACTCGATCACCGCGCCGCCTGGGTCGAAGCGGAGGCGGACGGCACCATCACCTCGATGGTCAGCAGGGTCGGCGTGGATCCCATCAGCCACCCCGATACCGCCATTCTGGCGATGCTGCTTGCCGCCTGACCCAACAGCGGGTTAACAGCAAAGATGCCGCCATTTTCGGCATCTCGCCGGCCGGCGGCCCCGGACGCACGGCGAGCGGCGTGGGCGGTTACCACGCCCCGCTCCTCCGGTTAATCGCCGGTACCCTGATGGCAAACACTTTGGACGACATCGACCGCCCCGCGCCCGGATTGCTGAATCGTCCACCGCCCGACGAAGACTGTGACGCGACGTGCAGCAGAGGTCCGGGCAAAATAGCACATGCGTCAAAATTTGCCTCATCAGGCCACCGGTGTGCGCTGGGATCCACCGTTAGATTCCCAGCTCGGAGGCCATTCGGTCGACTAATTTGGTAGCTGGATCGAGTTTTCCGCGGTTTGCACTTGGCTCTCGGCGCAACTCTCGCTACGATAGTCAGCAAATAGTGACACTGACGCCTGCAGATATCGCTAAGTGGAGGAATAACCGATGAGCATGACGTTCGCCGCTCGGCTGAACCGGCTGTTTGACACCGTCTACCCGCCAGGACGCGGCGCTCACACATCGGCCGAGGTCATCGCCGCACTGAAGGCCGAGGGTGTGACCATGTCTGCCCCGTACCTGTCGCAGCTGCGTTCGGGCAACCGGACCAACCCGTCCGTCGCGACGATGGCCGCGCTTGCCAACTTCTTCCGGATCAAGCCGGCTTACTTCACCGACGACGAGTACTACGAGAAGCTCGACAAGGAGCTGACGTGGCTCGCCAACATGCGCGATGAGGGCATCCGCCGCATTGCCGCTCGTACTGTCGGCCTGTCCTCTGAAGCCAAGAGGGACCTCGCAGACAAGGTTGACGAGCTGCGTCGCCAGGAGAACCTCGACAGCTGAACCGGTTAGCCCGCTCGGGCTCAACCACCTTACGACCAGCGGATTCCGTTAATCCGCTGGTCGTACTGCTTTCACCCGACCGACGGACGCCTTGGCGGCGGTTCCGGTCGCCTCAGCCTTACCCTGCCGATCCAGCTCGCGGTACTGCGCGGCAATAGCCAGGATCCACTCACGGTCCGAATACGACGCGGGCTGCCGCAGCCAGCTCGGGCCGGGAAACTTCGTTCGCGACGCGCCCTTCGGCCGGCCGCCTCGGCTGTCGTAAAGCCAGCTGGCCACCCGCCGCGCCTGCAGATCCGGCGCCACGTCGACGGACCCGGAATCGCCGACGTGACCGGCACTGTCCAGAACGGCGGTGGCCTCCAGGTACAGCGCGTCGGAGATCAGCGACATCTGCTCTGCCACGCGAAAGAGCAGCGGCCCGCGGGGACGCACGCCGATCCCGATGTTGGGGTGACGGCGGCTCAATTCCGCGAGCAGCGGGGCGATGGTCCGCAGTTCGCGCCGCGCCCCGAACCAGTCTTCAATGCTGGGCAGCAGCGAGCCACTGGCCACCACGAGCATGGCGCAGCCGAGGATCGTCGCGGCGGCGCCCACACCGACCAGCTGGGTGCTGCCCACGGCCCGCAACAAGATGAAGGCGCTGGCCAACACGATCAGCACGATGCCGACGCTGAAGACGAACAGGGCCCTGCCCCGCCGGGTCCGGTTGGAGTTACGCACACCGGCCCACGCAACCAGCGTGAGTGCCAACAGCACGTACAGCAATGGCAACAGCCACGACAGCGAGTTGCCGCCCGAACCGAGATTGCGGCGCAGATACTCCTCGGGCGCCATCTCCGGCTGTTGCGGCGTCAGGAAGAACAGCACCAGCGTCAGTGCCGCGATCGCCGCGGCGACGCTGTACTGAACCAGGGCGATGCGCCGGATCGCCAACGGTTTACGGCTCGACGACGCCGACGTGATCATGACGCAGCTGCCGGCGGCACAGGCGATCAGCGCTACCTGGCTGAGCATGCTGGACACGTTCGGCCAGCGCAGGATCGTGTCGAGCAGCAGCGTGAGCGGCTCCCAGTTCAGTGCCGCGACCAAGCCCAGGCTGCCGAGCGCGACGATCATCGCTGCGCTGACGAGCGACTGCTTGTTGACCAGTGCCCAACCGATACGAAGGCCGGTCGCCAGGCCGAGCAGGCCGGCGATTACCCAGATGATCAACCAAATGCCTCGCCGAGACGGATCTGGACGATCGAGGATCGGTCAGACGGCAGCCGACCCAGCCGATGGATCAGGAGCGCGGCGAAATCTTCGGCTTCTTGTTCGGCTTCCTCGCCGGCCGGACCCATGCAGCCGGTCCGCTGATTCAGCATGTAGCCGATGAGATCGGAACTCGCCAGTTCCATGGAGTCCCGGGCGGCCTCGACGACAGAGACGCCCTCATGACCGAGAACCAGGTGGCCGAGCTCGTGGGCGAGCGTCCGATCGCCGGCCGGGAGTCCTTTTTGCAAGAGGAACACGTCACGGTCGTTGTACTGGCGCCACTGTCCACAGACCCCGGCGGGGAGGTCGGCCATGGTCACCTCGATCGGGCGGCCACGATCCTCACTGACCGCTTCGACGAGACGGGCGAGTGAGACTTCACCACGTCGCGGGGCTAGATCCAGCACTGAGTTGACTGCGCGTGCGACGCGGCGGCTCGCGGGCATGCCGAACCCCCTTTCACTGCGATTGGCACGGTTGCCATCAATTGTGCCGCAGACCCATTCCGTCAGGTCATAAATCGTGCAGTGCCGCTGCGGCGGACTACGTGACCAGCGCGCGCCTGCCGGTACCCGACCAGCCCACCGGCGCCGGTCAGGATGAGGATGCCGGTGAAGCCGGGGACGGCCACCGCCGCCACCTCACTGAGACCGGCCGCACGCAGGTAGTCAGGATATCCGGCCCGGAATGGGGGGTCGGCGATGATCTCGTTCTTGGTGCCGAACGTGGTCGGCTGCGGTGACCGCACCGCCGGGACTTCCGCCGGCGCGCTGACCACGACCGGGTTGTCCAGTTTCAGCGCGGGAAACGCCGGCGGGTCCAGCACCGGTGCGATCGGCAGTCCCGCCGATGGCAGGGGCATGCGGTTGGGGCGCCCGACGTTCAAGTTCATGGTCGGAACGACCTGCCCGCTCAGCATCGAAAGCGACGTCTGCATGAAAGGCAGCGACGTCGCGGCGTCCAGCGTCGCGTTGGTGAGGCCTGCGACGAAGTCATAGACCGGCTCGATGTGGGCGAGGACGAACACCGGAATCGCGGCGAGCTGCGCCAGCACCGGAATGTTCGACATGTCGGGCAGCTGCGGGAGCTGATCCCACCGCGGCAATCGCGGTACCAGCGCCGCCAGCGGGATCTTCGTCAGATCGATGCTCTGCACGGCGCCGGTCGACGTCGTGTGGACTGCCGCGGCCGGCAGCGAGAACGTCAGACCCATCAGGTTGAGGCTGGTGGTCGCCCCGGTCGAGGTCGGCTTGGCCGGTGTCTTGGTGGGCGACGACGTCGGCGACGCGGGGCTGTCCGTCCCGCTTCCCGGCTTGACGCCCCCGGGAACCGGGACGGTCGGCAGCCCCGGCAGCTTGGGCAGGCCGAGTGCGGGCAGCCCCAGGAGGCTGGGGATGCTGGGCAGACTGGGGAGCCGAATACCGGGGACGCTCAACGCGGGCGTGGTCGCGGCCGCCGGCTCCGATGGGCTTGTGCCGCCCGTCGTCGAGGGTGTGGCGGCGCCGGCCGTAATCCCGGTCTCGGTCTGCGGCGTCGACGAGCCGGCCGGTGTCTGGTGTTCGCCAGCGGCCGGCTTTGAAGTTCCAGATTCCTCGGATTGCCCCGGAGAAGTGGCATTGTTTTGTTTGCTGGAAGGATTGCTTTCAGGCGTATTCCTGCCCGATTCACCGGTTTTACCTGGGCCGCGAACACCCGCTTCCGGACCACTCTGAGCAACGCCGCCAGATGCGCCGTGCTTATCTTTTTTCGCGCCCGAAGCGGTGCCGCCGGTCGACGGCGTCTGCGACTGGCCGTCGGACGGCTTGATCGGCCGCGTGGGCGCCTTGTGGCCGCCACCAGCGGTTGTGCCACTACCAGGCTTGGTGGCGCCAGGGGAAGCTCCTCCACCGTGGTCACTCGAGCCCGCACCGGAACCTGCAGGATCAGCGAAGGCGTTCGCGCCGCCCATGCCAGCGATCAACAGCCCAGATGCCATCAGAGCGGCAGCTGTAGCTATTCGTTGGCGTGGCGCCATCGTTCCCTCTGCTTTCATGGCATCAAAAACCCGCTCCGATGAATTCGGAATAATTGTCGCACAACCGCCGGACTTTGTTTGCTGGATAAAGTAGCCAGAAATGTGTGAAATTCCACGCTCGAATTACGGCGGAATTCGACCTGCGACCCGGTGCCCGATTCCGGTCCACGGACGATAAGGTGACGTCACCATCGCAGCAAGATCGTGCACACGTGTCGAGACGACCGGGAGGTCAGCCGGAATGGGCCTGTTCAAGCGACGCAAGAGCCGGGCAACCCGTCGCGCCGAGGCGAAGGCAATCAAGGCGAAGGCGAAACTCGAGGCACGGCTGACCGCCAAGAATGAAGCACGCCGCATCAAGGCGGATGGCCGTCGGCAAACGAAGCGGGACCGCGCCGGTGTCAAAGCCCAGCGGGACAGCGACAAGGTGGCGCTCAAGGTAGCTGAAACACAGCTGCAAGCGGTCCGTGAGGGCAAGCTGCTGTCGCCGACCAAGATTCGCCGGCTGTTGATGGTTTCGCGAATCCTCGCGCCCGTGGTGGTGCCGGTGGCGTACCGGGCCGCGATCGCCGCGCGTGGCGTCATCGACCAGCGTCGCGCCGACCAGCTGGGTGTTCCGCTGAGCCAGATCGGGCAGTTCTCCGGCACCGGCGGCGCGTTGTCCGCCCGGATCGCCGGTGCGGAGCGCTCGCTGCGCAAGGTGGCCGAGAACAAGCCCAAGGACGCCGAGACCAAGCAGTTCGTGACGACGTTGTCGAGCAAGCTGGCCGACTTGTCCGCTGCGGTGACGGCGGCCGAGAACATGCCGGCCCCGCAGCGGCGGACCGCGCACGCAGCCATCGACAGCCAGCTCGATGGCATCGACGCAGACGTCCTGGCCCGCCTCGGAGTGTCGTAACCGCTCGGAGGAGCACCGCATGACAGACGAGCAGAACTCCCCCGACGAGTCGCGGCCCAGCGTTCCGGCGAAGAAGACGCCGGCCAAAAAGGCCCCTGCCAAGAAGACGCCGGCAAAGAAGGCCGTCGCGAAGAAAGTGCCTGCCAAGAAGGTGCCTGCCAAAAAGGTGCCGGCCAAGAAAGCCGCGACCACCGCCCCGGCCAAGAAGGCCCCCGCGAAGAAGGCTCCGCCGAAGGTCGCGCCACCGGCGCCGCCGGCGCCCGAACTCCAGGCCCCCGAACCTCGGGCGGCGGAACCCCAGGCCCCCGAAGCCCAGGCTCCCGCATCGCCGGCGCCGGCGCCGCTGCCCCTGCTCGACCTGGCTCCGCCCATCCCGCGGCGCTCGCCTGTGCCGGTCGCCGCGGTGATCGCCACGGCCGTACTGGCTCTGCTCGTCGTGCTGCTGGCCCGACGCCGTACCGCGGGACTGACACCGCCCCTGAGATAATCGGCGGGTGACCATCGAACCCCGCGCCACCGCCGACCTCGTCGACGAGATCTATCCCGACGTCCGCAGCTGCGATCTGCAGTTGCAGAACTACGGCGGCCGGACCATGTTCGCCGGCCGGATCACCACGGTGAAGTGCTTCCAGGACAACGCGCTGCTCAAGTCGATCCTGTCGACGCCGGGCGACGGCGGCGTCCTGGTGGTCGATGGCGACGGATCGCTGCACACCGCCCTCGTCGGCGACATCATCGCCACCCTCGCCCACGACAACGGCTGGTCGGGCGTCATCGTCAACGGCCCGGTGCGCGACGCGTCGACGCTGCGCACCATCGACGTCGGCATCAAGGCGTTGGGTACCAACCCCCGCAAGGGCACCAAGACCGGCGCGGGTGAGCGCGACGTCGAGGTGACCTTCGGCGGCGTCACCTTCGTCCCCGGCGACATCGCCTACTGCGACGAGGACGGCATTGTCGTGGTCGCCGGAGGCGACCGGTAGGCCCCAGTCACGCCTTCCGCCCGAACAACGCGCGAAAACCCCCAAAATCAACAGATTTTGGGGGTTTTCGCGACTATTGGGCAGAGAACTAGGCGTTCACGGCAACCCGGTGTTTCGTGAACTGCAGGGCCTGCTCGTCGACCTTGCCGTACCGGATGGTCCGCATGTCGAAGAAGTAGTTCTGCTTGAGCTTCCACGGCGCTTCCGAGCCCGACTTCGGCAGGCTGTCCATGGCCCGCTTGAAGTAGCCGGGAGTGAAGTCCATGAACGGCAACTCGTCGACGCGGTCACCGGGGTGCTGCGGCTCGACGCGGTCAAATCCGTTGGCGTCCATGTAGTTCAGCACGCGGCAGATGAACTCGGACACCAGATCGGCCTTGAGCGTCCAGGACGCGTTGGTGTACCCGAAGGTGATCGCCATGTTCGGCACGCCCGAGAGCATCAGGCCCTTGTAGGTCATCGACTTGGGCAGGTCGATGGGCTCGCCGTTGCGGTGCGCGACCGCGCCGCCGAACAGCTGCATGTTCAAACCTGTTGCGGTGACGATGATGTCGGCCTGCAGCTCTTCACCGGAGCTCAGCTTGATGCCGTTCTCGGTGAAGGTCTCGATGGTGTCGGTGACCACGCCCGCCTTGCCCGAGCGGATGGCCTTGAACAGATCTCCGTTGGGCGCCAAGCACACTCGCTCGTCCCACGGGTTGTAGCGCGGGCTGAAGTGCTTGTCGTAGTCGAAGCCTTCGGGCAGCCGGCGGGTCGCCATCTGGCGCAGCGCCTTCTTGAACACCGCGGGGAACTTACGGGCCAGCTGGTACTGCGCGGTGCTGTAGCCGATCTGCTTCCAGCGGTTTGCGAAGTGCGCCAGGTGCTTTGGCAGGTACTTGTTGGTCTGCTTGGCGACCGGGTCCTCCAGCGGCAGCGCGCCGATGTAGGTGGGCGAGCGCTGCAGCATGGTGACGTGCCCGACACCGCCGTTCACCAGTGACGGGATCAGCGTGACGGCCGTGGCACCGGAACCGATGACGACGACGTTCTTGCCGGTGTAGTCGAGATCCTCGGGCCAGTGCTGCGGGTGCACGATCTGACCCGTGAAGTCGGCCGCGCCGGGAAACTCGGGCGAGTAGCCCTCGTCGTAGTTGTAGTAGCCGCTGCACACCGACAGGAACGACGCGGTGATCTGCTTGTCTTCGCCACCCGCGACGATGTTGATGGTCCAGCGGTTGTCGGCATCCGACCAGTCCACCGAGGTGACCTGCTGGCCGGTGCGGATGTGCTGGCGAATGCCGTTCTCGTCGGCAGCCTCGTTGATGTAGTTCCAGATGGACTGGCCGTCGGCGATCGACTTGGCCGACTCCCACGGCTTGAACCGGAAACCGAGGGTGAACATGTCCGAATCCGAGCGGATGCCCGGGTACTTGAACAGGTCCCAGGTGCCACCGATGTTCTCCCGGCGCTCCAGGATCACATAGCTCTTGGTCGGGCAGCGGTCCTGCAGGTGCCAGGCGGTGCTGATGCCGGAGATCCCGGCGCCGACGATGACAACATCGAAGTGTTCGATCATGGTACCGACGATATCAACACGGTGTTGAGTAGGTCAACAGTGTGTTGAAAAACTCGACAAACTGTTAGGCTCAGCGGCATGAGTACCGCTGCACAGGCGCGGGCACCCCGCGGCCGTCGCGCGGCCCGCCCATCCGGTGACGACCGCGAAGCGGCCATCCTCGCCACCGCGACCACCCTCCTGCAGCAGCGCACCTTCGCCGAGATTTCGGTCGACGACCTGGCAAAAGGCGCCGGCATCTCGCGGCCGACCTTCTACTTCTACTTCCCCTCCAAGGAAGCGGTACTGCTCTCACTGCTCGATCCACTGATCAAGCGGGCCGACACCGGATTCGACGGCGCACTCGAAGACATGCCGGCCGACCCCAAACAGGCCATCCGGCACGGCATCGAGATCTTCTTCAGCTCGTTCGGCTCGCACCCCGCGACCGCCCGAGCCGGCGTCGAAGCCGTCAGAACAGTCCCCGAATTCCGGGAATTCTGGGCCGGCCTCATGCAGAAGTGGATCAACCTCACCGCCGCCCTGATCGCCGCCGAACGCGCACGCGGCGCCGCGCCGGAAACGCTGCCCGCCCGAGACCTCGCGACCTCGCTGAACCTCATGAACGAGCGCATGATCATGGCCACCCTGGCCGGCGAGCCCGGCGCCGTCGCCCACGACGACGTCGTCGACACCCTGACTCACATCTGGCTGAACGGCATCTACGGCAGCTGACCTTCCATGCGTCGAACATGTGTGCGAACATATGTAGGTGTCGGACGCTCAAGCAGCCATCTTGCACGCCGACCTCGACTCGTTCTACGCCTCGGTCGAACAGCGCGATGATCCCGCACTGCGCAACCGGCCGGTGATCGTCGGCGCCGGCGTGGTGCTCGCCGCCAGCTACGAGGCCAAGGCCTTCGGCGTGCGCACCGCGATGGGCGGGCACCAGGCCCGCAGCCTGTGCCCGCAGGCCATCGTCGTGCCCCCGCGCATGTCCGCCTATTCGGAAGCCAGCAAGGCGGTCTTCGAGGTCTTTCGCGACACCACGCCCCTCGTCGAGCCACTGTCGGTCGACGAGGCCTTCCTCGACGTCAGCGGTCTCGGCCGGGTGTCGGGTACCCCGGTGCAGATCGGCGCCGCGCTGCGCGAGTCGGTCCGTGAGCGCGTCGGGCTGCCGATCACCGTCGGCATCGCGCGCACCAAATTCCTGGCCAAGGTCGCGAGCCGCGAAGCCAAGCCCGACGGACTGCTGCTGGTGCCGCCGGACCGCGAGCTTGCCTTCCTCCATCCTCTTCCGGTGCAACATCTCTGGGGCGTCGGCGCCAAGACCGCGGACAAGCTCCGGACACACGGTGTCGAAACCGTGGCCGATGTCGCGGCCCTGACCGAGTCTGAACTGGGCACCATGGTGGGCGCGGCCATGGGGCGCCAACTGTTCGCGTTGTCGCACAACATCGACCGCCGGCGCGTGACCACCGGCGTGCGGCGGCGCTCCGTCGGCGCCCAGCGGGCAGTGGGACGGCGCGGAAACACCATGTCCGACAACGACATCGACGCCATGATCATCAACCTGATCGACCGCATCACCCGTCGCATGCGCAGCAGTGGACGGACTGGACGCACAGTGGTGCTGCGGCTGCGGTTCGACGATTACAGTCGTGCCACCCGATCACACACCATGCGGCGTGCGACCGCGTCGACCGAGGAGATCCTCACGGCCGCACGTGGATTGGTGGCCGCGGCGGGTCCGGTCATCGCCGATCGGGGGCTGACCCTGATGGGGTTCTCGGTATCGAACGTCGACACCGGCGGCACCGAACAGCTCGAGTTGCCGTTCGACGGCGAGCCGGATACCGCAGCGGTGGACTGCGCCGTCGACCTCGTGCGCCAGCGGTTCGGCAACGCCTGCCTGACGCGCGCGGTCCTGGTCGGCAAGGACCCCGGCTGGGAAGTGCCGATGCTGCCGGAGCCTTGATCGAGTGAAAGATACTGCATCCGAACTTGTTTGCGTCAAGAGAATGTTTGACCCCAGGCTCTACTGAGCGGCCCGAATTGGTGCGGGGCGGGTCCGGCGGGCCGGGTTAGGCTCGGTTGAGGGTCGGGTGTTGATTGCACTGGAGGGGCGCGTGGGTCAGGAGTGCAGCTCCCTAGCGATGGCGAGCGGCAAAGTTGCCGATGCTGGGGCAAGTCCGGTCCGCAAAACGGCCGAGAACATCTCTTAGGTCGGCTGCACGATGGGGCTATCGATTGCAGATGTTGATGAGTGGAATCCGGATTCACTCAGTGCAGTAGGTACGGCAAGTACCGCGCGCGCGAATGCCGCCGCGGAGGCCGGTAGCGCCTTGAGAGGACTGTCGGCGTTTGACAGCTGGCAAGGCACGGGCGCCAATGCCGCGCGGGTGCGCACCCAGGCAAACGCAGATGATTTGGATGGGCATGGCCGCGACGCGTCTGCGGTTGCCGCAGCGGCCAATACCGCAGCCAACGAGGTCAGGCAGGTCAAGAGCCAACTCAGCGAGTTGAGATCAACGCTGGGGCAGTACGGCATCACGGTTGACGCCAACGGAAACCGTGTGATGCCGCCGACGAATTTATCGTCGTTGCCACCGGC
>Ga0265327_10000717_pt1 | contig 52328 bp, 122 predicted proteins | sample 41621metaG_FD_202089 | JGI IMG/M metagenome (GOLD analysis project Ga0265327, IMG submission 202089) | Rhizosphere microbial communities from Carex aquatilis grown in University of Washington, Seatle, WA, United States - 4-16-21 metaG | ecosystem: Host-associated > Plants > Roots > Rhizosphere... | reverse complement strand
ATATGGTAATGAGAATGCCAAATATAGCAAACCCAACCAAGCACCATTTGCTATAATATATCGTATAGCTTTCATTTAGTTTCTCCAATTTCAACTACTTCAAAGTATTCTTTATCTTTAAAGAAACTATACTGTACATTATCTGATTTCACGTAAGCTGTGTGTATGTTTTTATCTGCCCAGTAATCTTGTGTAAATATATATTCAGCTTTTTCTTTTGTTGAGAACAGCGCTATGCTTGTATCTTTTTCTTGTACCCTATACGAATTAAGGATTTCTTCATATGTAAATAATGCGTAAGCAGATACTCCAATAGGTTTTCTTGGCTTACACAAATATTCACCACAAGGCACAAACAGAATAGCATATGCCATTTAGTTATCCTCAATTTCTTCTGAATAAAATACAATCTTATTAATATCTTTACATTCACATGGCAGAGCAGTCACTAATTGTTTACGAAGTTTATCATAAACAGACACAATCTCTTGATTTTTAAAAGAGATCAAATGAACAGTCACACGATTTGTTTGCTTCATAAGAAACTTTACAATAGATTTGTCATTAGTCTTGACTTTATTTACAAGAAAGTCATATTCGCCATCATTGAGAGAAATATCGTATCGCTCAAAAACACGACGCTTAAAATGGTTTTTCTCCGACTGTTTCTTATTCATAATATCTCCAATAGTTTAGTTAATTTTTATGTGTCTACTAATTCAAATTGTTCTATGGTTAATCCATCGTTGGGTAGATTATTTCTCTCTATAAACGCATCCCAACACCCATTATATATATTTTCTATTAAAACTTCTAATGAAAAAGGATAGTCAGATGAGTTAGCAAATTCTTCGTAAGATATAGTTTTATTGGCATGTATTCTAAACTTACAAAAACTGCCATTTGGAATATACAATAGTTCTTTCATTTATACCTCTATTAGTTCAAAATACTCCGCCGGTATAGTTCCAATAATTTCTTCGCTATCTTCATCTAATGTAATATCAAAATGTATTTCAGCGGTATCAAAAATTACAGAATTAAAATTTCCCTCTCTAACTCTAATTATTACTTCTTCAATTGAGTTGTACTTGTTTTTAGTATATTTAGCATTGTGTTGGTTCATATATGTTTCGATAGAATTATACGGGGCATCTTCCGGGGTATTTGGTATTGGTACACTAAAAAATCTTACATATTTTCCACTTGGTATATATAACAGTTCTTTCATCTATACCTCTACTATTTCAAACATTTCAATTGTTAAATATGCTGGGTCAGGTAATTCGTTTCGTTCGTAAAATTTGTGATTGAACAAATCACCAGCTACTATGGTATGCATAGTATCAATTTCTATAAATCCATCATACCTTTCTCCAATTCTTTCATAAGACACTAACTCTCCATGCATGTTTTTAAATCTAACGTATACACCACCAGGTATATATAACAGTTCTTTCACTGTTCAACTATCTCAAAATGGTTTGGTTGAAGTTCTTCAAATTCAGGCAAATCATTACGTTCAAAGAAAGAAGAAGCAAAACTGTTATCAAAAATAGATTTTATGACATTTTCAGTAGTCATACTCCACTTTTCTGAGAATTGTTCTAAACTTCCCATAGTATCTTCCGTAATATAGAAAGTCATAAAATTACCATTGGGGATATAAAGAAGCTGCTTCATTTTAGTTTCTCCGAGAAATTGTTAGGATTATTCCCAACGATGCGATTTTAAGTTTTTTTGATACGCGTTTCTTATTGGTAAACTAACTTCGTCATCATATACCCAAGTTGTAACACAATGACACACTCTACATTCCCAATAAAACCTATCGTTTAACTGATTGCGTTTATATAATTTTCTAAATACAGTTGATGGTAGCCATTTACATTCATTCTTAGACCTCCGACATAATACCTTACCACTTATTGTATAATCTCTTTTTCGCCATTTACGAAGAACTTTTTTAGATATTTTACCAGTTTCATACATTTTTCTACTTATATGTTTAATATCAGCCAAGTCTATTGTTAGAGCATAGTCATCTAATTTGATATTCCAGACGTTACGATATGTTTTATTTGGATTTTCTTTCTTTTGTTTTCTTGGTCTAAATCGTTTTGTCATGTAATACCTCGTTTATTTCCATTATTTCAAATAACTCTGGATTTTTCATTGAATTAACAAATAGATTTTGAGATAAATGATATACGCAATAATTATCTTGTTGTAATTTAGCATATGCTTCTTCTCTTGATACTGCTTCGTATACTTTATACCATGTTACATCGTATTTATCTAATTCATATATAGTATGTAATAATCCAGTGCCATCATTTACAGAATAAAGATATTCACCTGTTTCTACTATAAGTATTCTAAACATTTACAATCTCAAATTCATATGGTAAAATAGGTTTAGTATTGTCTATTTCAGCAGAAGCATACACCAACTCGTTCCAATCACCTTCACAAAGACCTTCTAATATCTCGTCTACTGTTGTATACCTGCTAAACCCATTAGAAAATCTGTATTCCATAAACTTTTCTATACACATTCCGTTATTTTCTACAAATCTTACATATCTTCCACTTGGTATATATAACAGTTCTTTCATTATGGTTATTCCTTATAACCAGCCACAATTATCATTAAACTATTAAGAGATACTGGTTTCATTCTATTAGCGTCAACTCCAACATCAATCATTCTTGGTCTTGCCATTGGTTTTGTGCTGTGAAGATGGCCGTGGAAAACCCAATTACTTCCGTCATCTTTCACATGAAGTTCTTTATATCGTAAATTATATTTGTTAATTTCATGCTCAGGGACGCCATCAAACGGAAAGTGACAAAGAGTAATAAACGATAAGTCATATGGGATAGGTTCGTTATTATCTGAAAGAACCTGCTCAAAATTAACTTGTCCATTATACAGTTTAAGGATACCATTGTCGAGGTATAATTTATTAGCTTCTTCTTTCTTGCCTGGACGATTATCATCAAATGCCGCGTCATGATTGCCATAAATCAAAGCTTTACGTCCTTGTAATTGTGATAAAATTTTTGGAACATTTATAGTTTTATTTCCCATAACTAAATCACCAAGAAAAATAACAAAATCATCAGCCTTGACAATTTTGTTATGATTTTGGATTAATTTTTCATTCATTTCGTCAATAGTTTGGAACTTTCTATTTGGTAAGATTTCTAATGCTCTTGCGTGATAAAAATGATGATCCGAACTTAAATAAATACTCATATTAACTCCATTTTAAAGTGTTATCAATTTCCTTTATAAAGTCTGTAAGTCTATCTACTATATTTCTGTTATATTTATTTAAGATTAACGACTTATTTAGATTACGTTTAAACTCAATTAAATGACTTTTCGGTAGATTACTAACATAATCTTTGTCTTCTTTGTTTAACACTTTAACTCCACTTAACAAATTCTGCCCAACATCTTTTATTATTTTTGTATTCTTCGCTATCTTTTTTCAATTCTTTGTACCAATAATATATATAATACGCGTTAAATATACAAGCACCTAAACTTAATAACACAAATAAACTATGACTAAAACAAAGAAAAACTCCGCAATAACAATTAACCATAACGGCAACAGTAGATATGATAAATCCAATAGTATCCCATATAACTGACTTCTTGCTTTTCTTGATTATATAATTTATAATTATTATATGTTGTTTAGATATATATTTTGCCATGTTATTATTCTTCTTCTTGAACGTCTAACTCTGAATCAACTTCTTTAAGAAGATTAATCATGTTTTTTGGATTTTTAAGTCCAATTTCTTTAATCCAATCAATTGCTGTTGTTGGCTTACCTTTTCGTAAAGAGAACAAAGCATTTTTATATGGAAGATCTTTGATAGCAAGGGCAAAATCTTTTTGATTTGTCATATGCTTAACTTCGTTATACGCGTTAGAAATTGTCACACTCAAAATCTTAATAGCATATTTCATTTCAGTAAGTTTATCTTGTATCCAAACAGGTTGAACTGGCCAAACATCATCCATTTTTTCCATAAGGATAATTTCAAGACGATTTTTAGCAGATTTTCCAAGGCTATCACGACATCTTGAAAGAAGAACATGCGAATCGCTTTTTATTTTAATACGGTTAAACTTATCATCAACAATAACATAGCCTTCTTCATCAAGAGGATTAATATCTGCCACCTTCTCTTTTACCTGTTCAAAAGTTAATCCACTAAATCCCTTGGCAATAGGATAAGGATACGTATGCTGTAAAACCCATTCCGACGGTAAAGTTTCTTCCAGAGTTTCAATATCACGAATTGCCAAAAGAGTTAATTTACGTTCTTTGTTCTGTACTACAAGCTGATTTTCTGGGGTAGTCAGTTCAAAAGTATAACAGAAACCAGGACAAAAATACGACAAGAAATCATCAACAGAGTGTCCAGTCATATCTTCAATAGCTTTTTCAATCAAAGAATTAAAAGTATTACCACTCTCATCATAGCCACAGGATGCGTCAGGAACACTCTTGGTAGCAAAATGGCTCAAATTATCGCTTGTATACCAAAGACTTACCAGCGACCCGTCAAGCTTCATGAATGTGCCAAATTTGTTCCAATTAAAAGAAGTAGGAACATGAATTTCGCCATAGTTATAAAAACGGTAAAATGGTAAACTTAAAACATTCCAAGTGTTCAATTCAAGAATAAGCGCACGACATTCTTGAACCATTGGAACACTTACCGGAGAAACAATAGGGTTATAATTAAGACAAACTACTCCTAATTTAGTATCTACTCTATATTTAATACCATAAAGAGTTTCTAAATCAGATAATGAATTGCCAGAAAGTAAGTAATTCTGAACATTTAGCATTAGTTCTCCTATATATCAACAAGTTCAAACTCATATGGGTATATTGGTTTAGTTACGTCAATACCAGCTCTTTTGTAATTTTCTGACTGCCAATGTTTCCTACAAACAAATTGTATTAGTTCTTCATCAGACCACCATAAAGAGTCATCGAGTCTTTTTTGAAACTTTTCAAATGGAGTTTTTCCACCATTAAATCTGTAATATAAACCACTTGGAATATACAAAAGCTCTTTCATACATCCACCAATTCAAATTCATATGGTAATACAGATTTAGCTGTATCTATTTCCGCTGCTCTGTAATTATCTAAATCGTATAGATGCCTCTCACATATATTATCTATTATACTACTATATGAAGTCTCACATGTAGACTTATGTTCAATGCATTTATTTAAATATTCTTCTATTGGAGTTTTTCCACCATTAAATCTGTAATATAAACCACTTGGAATATACAACAATTCCTTCATTTCATACTCCAATAAGTTAAAATTATGGTAAACTGTTATATGGGTCTATGTCATAATAAGATTGATAATACGGATCATATATAATGGTTTCTATTTCTTCCTGTTCAATAACTACATAATACCAATCGTCATATTCAATCATATTAACAACTTTCAGTGATACAGTTAATTCCGACCAATAAAATAGCAGGTTGTCAGGCTGCTACTTTCTTTGCTGGAACGTGTTAATTTCCTTTGGTAAAATCGGTAAGCTTGATATTAAATAACTTTACCTCTGGAAACTTTCTTACCTGTGCTAATGTTAGTTTTACTTTCTCTTCTTTACGAAATTCCCAGAAACATTTGTCAGTAGCGTCATATCTAATTAAGGAACTTCCATACAAACAAACGAAGGAAGTATCAGTTACCATTTTCTGACGTTGTGTCTCTGAAAGAAACCTATATGTAATAACATTAGATAGCACACAACTCATTTTTCACCTACCCAAGAACAGGACTAATTACATGTTTAGTTTTTTTGTTCTTACTTCTTGCCTTTTCCTGTTCCTTCGACTTCTTTCTTTCTTCTTTTAAGAATGCTTTGTGTTCTGCTGTTTCTTCTTTGCTCATGCTAACATTCCTCGTAGAGTTTCACCACCAATACTAATTGTATGGGTATTAATAAACTCATCAAAGAAATGAAGTTGTTTAATGTTTCTTTCTTGTTGTTTCTTTAATGCTTTCTTGACTTTTCTTTTCTTATAGCACTTCATTTGTTGCCTTATTTTGTGGTTAAGACGTTATTAAACTCTTCGATTTGACGAATGATTGCCAGGAAATCGTCCACGCCAGCCTTTTTACCCTTCTTGTAGGCCAGAGCAGTAGTGAGCCTGATACAGTTCTTAATCTGCCTGCCATTGATATCAAAGTTAGCAAGTTTGGTAATACTCTTCTTTGAAAGAGTGATGCCATACAGACCAAGGTGAAGAGTCCAAATATGTTCCTTGGCATCAATAGACAGTTCAGGATATTTGATGGCAAGACTGATACGAGAATAAAACGCCTCATCAATGTTGCCAGCCCTGTTGGAAGTCATGAAAAGAATACCGTTATAATATTCCAGAAGACGCAAGAACACACCAACAAGTGCGTTTCTTTCGATATTCAAATCACGCTTTTCCAGGAAAATATCAACTTCATCAATGAGAAGAACAGCATTCCAGGAAGAAGCAATTTGAAGAATATTTCGCAGATTGTTGTCCAAAGTTTCCACATTGGTTCCAAGTTCACCGACTGAAACCATATAGAGAGGACGATGAAGAGTTTCTGCGATTGCTTCTGCTGTGAGCGTCTTTCCCAAACCAGGAGCACCATGAAGCAGGAAGATACACCCGCCTCCCTTGTTGTCGATAATGTCCTTACCCTCTCCACTATATTCCACAAGAGAGAACATAGTGTCCTTGGTTTCCTGATTAAGAACCAGACTGTCATACGCATTGTTCCTGAACGTAATGTCAGAAATCTTGTCAATCTGAAACTCACCCCATTGTTTAGAATTCAAAGAGAACCCGTAACAGTAAGGGGAAGCAATAAGATACTGTTCGTCAGTGATTTCTTCCAGCGTTTCCTTGAACTTCTTGTTACGACCGCCGTAGCCATCATCGTTGTCATTGCCACCAAAGTAGAAACGATAGTCAGGGTCAATGCTCATCATTCCAGACCGATCAATCATGATTCTACCAGTAGCGGCATAGTTAGTATCTTTGTACCAGTTACGACGAACGACGTTTCCCACATACGCCATGTAAGTAGGGCCGTCATTGTGAAGCGCGAAATACTTCTTACCACGTTCAATAAGTTTTTGCCTTTCTTCCGGATAGAACTTCAGCTTCTTCAACCCAAGTTCACCAAGTGCTTTGTCACCACTGAACGCTCCGATACTGTTGTTATATTCCCCAGTAAGAAAAATTTTTCCATTGTTATGAAGAATGGTTCCTTCCATTTTCAGATACGTTCCGAAGAAAGACGAAATAATTTGTGAGTTTTTTAGAACAAAAGCTACGGTTGTTTCTCCGTCAAAGAAGGCCAGTTCTTCACCTTCTTTAAGAACATACGGAAGAGAATGGAACGGAAGCCTGGCATCCTTATCAGCACTATCGAACAGCTTGTTGAACTTATCCTCATATTCAAGAAGAGTGTCAGTGAATTTGTCAAAGTCGTTAGAGTGGTAGCCAAAAGTAAGCCACCTATTGCTTCGTCCGTCATTGATCAAATCAAAGATGTTGAACCTGCTCTTGACAAGTTTGAGGTCTTTGTTAGTCTCGTTGGCGTTGATAAGATGCATCATGCCAACAAGATCGGAGTCTTGACGAATCATGAACTGCTTGATTTCGTTACTGTTGATTTGGATACGCGCCTGAAAGAGGTTTCCCTCATCCAGGATATCAAACGCCTTCATCTTTGGAGTTTTCTTAACCACTTTCTTGGTAGTGGTAGCCTTCTTGGTAGTAGTAGTCTTCTTGATAGTAGTCTTGTTCACTACAGCAGCTCCCGCGAGAATGTTGGTCAAGTACTTGGGTTTAACAGCATTACAAAGAAGCTTCTTGGTTACCATTGTTTGTTGCTCCAAAATATGAAGTGATTAAGAAAAAAGCCAACACACAATTATGTTGGCTTCTGTGATGATTGTTTAACTTTCTATTCTACAATTTCGCCTTCATGAACTAATTCCTGGTCAGGCAAGTTCAGATCAGCCATATGCTCTTCAACAGAGTCGAATCTTTGAAGGTCAGTTTCGTTTTGTGCTTCTTGATTGAGCTTTTCTTGTTCCATTTCTTCATCAAGCATTTCAGCAACTACAGCACTGTATGGGTTAGTCAAATTAAACTGGTCTGGAAATTTTGTTGAAAGATATTCATCATGAGTTCTAACACGCTGCCTATGGTTACCTCGTTTAGTAATTTTATTATTATGTGATTTAGGCATTTATTTCTCCTTGTGTTTTACTATTAATTTCTATTACTTCATACATTTCTCTACATAATCCAGGCTCATGACACATTTTTAAAATAAATCTAATACCTGCTTCTGCTTCTTCTATTGTATCAAACTTCGAAGTAGGGCAGTAGCTTCCTGGTATACCAAAGCAAATCACACCAGTACATATATTTAATACCTGATACATACTAACCTACAATTATTTCTGGAAATTGTAGGTTAAGTTTTGTAAGATATTCAACAGCCTCATCTGTCTTTGATTTTGCTGCTTGAACCGACAAACCATTCAAAACAAGCTGGGTAACCATAGCAGCATGATACCGTTTCAAGGCAGCTTCTTTATCATACGCGAGAGTTTTAGGCTTCTCTTGTTCCATTATTTCTCCTATTCAGTTAGAGAGTTGAGGTATTGTTCACTTATTACTTCATCACATAATTTTAAATAAATAGTGTGATAAGGAGCACTTCCATATTGAGCTGAGTTTTCTTTAATTTCTATTGTTAGATTTTCTTTAAGAAAGGCTATAAGTTCTTCTTTATTCATAGTCTTGCCTCACATAATGTTCAGTTATTAGCTTCATACAGTCAATATAACTTTCACGATAAAACAACCCGTGAATATCGTCTGGCGCAAGAATATGATATTTATTTACAAACCATTGCCCAAAGCGTTGATCCTGCTTATTACGATTTTCTGAAACTCTACCAAACTCAAATATATCGTTTGATAGTTGTGTTGTTGTTATCTTCTCCATTGTTTCTCCTATATACTGTAATAGATTGGCTGAGGTATATTGAATTGAACAATATCCTTCTCCGTCAAAGGGAGATGTGCTACCGTAACACTTTACCCCAATCATACTTATAATATCGTCTATCTTTATAATTTCTTTACATATATTTTCTACATTTTTGTCTGTATATACTTGGTAAATTAGCAGAAGGTCTTACAGCTGCCTTAACTATAACATCGTAATCAATAGTTTTGTTAAGTTTTTTACAAACAAATCTAACAATTCTTATTGATTCTGTGTTTTCTGCGAGTTGTTCTGTTAATTCCTTACAATTTTTACAATAATCTATCATTAATCACCTTCTAACTGTATATAGGACAAATAAGCATATCAGGAAACAGCATTCCGAGTGCTTTAAGATTAGCTTCGCTATACTTATCATGGCTTAAATATACTTCCGACACTATTTTATTTAATTTTTTACAATGTAGTTTATAATACCCACCAATACTTGGAGTAAGAACAGTCTCTGGGCAATTATAACAATGCTTGCTCATTTTTTATCTCTTCAAAAGTATATTCTAATTCAGTTTCAAAATCACAATCATTCCAAGGACATTCAAAACATCCATCTACTTGCCTTGGACATGGGGTAGGTAAACAACTTCGTCTTCTTAACTCATACATAATGTTTTCTTTAAGAAACGAACTTACTATCAATTCTGTATAAAGTCCTGTTGGTATATGTATAAGCCTGTATCTTGTCATGGTATTTCTTCTATTATATATTCAAGTTCATTTATTACTCCGTTTGGTTGCCCCTCGTAATACCATGGACAATTATCACTTTCACAATCCTCCACAGGGCAATCTTCAAAGGAACATAATTCGCAGGATAAAAGCATCAATACATGAAGTAATATAGTATCTTTTTTAATATATTTTGGCCATTTAACCTTGCCGTTTCTAATATCTTCTTCTGTTATCTCACTAAATAAACCAGTAGGAATATGAATTATCCTATATTTTTTCATTCTTTTATTTTTTCAAGATCATATTCAATATCAGAAAATTCGTTATACGTTGACCATGGGCACTTATCACAATCATCACCGCCACCTTCTGTTATAGAGGCTGGACAGTTACCATTATCACACATATTTTCTAATATGTCTTTTAATTCTATTTCTCTAAATTCACCAGAAGGTACATGTAATAGCCTATATTTAGTCATTAATTTCCTCTATTATATATTCCAATTCATTATGGTCACCAAATAATCTATCCCACGGACAGCCACTACATGCTCCATCCGTATCAGGGCAGCCCACATAAGCTCTACAGGCAGCGTATCTTAATCGGTAAAACAACTCTCTGTTTCTCTCATCAATATCTGTATTTCTAAATATCTGCATGTCAGTAATATCTTTAAAATCACCTGTTGGAATATAAATGATACGATATCTACTCATTCTATTTCCTCTATTAAATACTCTATTTCTTCAACTACTCTTTCGCAATCTCCCCCATGGTTCCAACAACAATGTCGGCATGGTCTTGGGCTACATATCCTATCTTCCAGTTGTTGGCATCCCTGAATTATTAGCTTATCAAATATAGGTAAATTATCATAATTATCATTTCTACAATTTCTAAAATACTCCATATTCTTGTCCGTTGTATCAAAAAACTCACCAGAAGGAATATGAATAACTCTATATTTAGTCATAAATACTCCTATTGAAATGGACACGTATTAGATATTCCAAATGTTGCGATAGTATCAGGATAATTAGATAAAACTATACATAAATTATTTTGTAATTTACATATTAATCTATATTTATAACCTAATGATTTATTTGTTTTTTCTATTATATGATATGAACATTTACTACAATTTTTAGATGCCTTCTTCATACATACTCCTACTGAAATGGACAATGATTTGAATAATACCGTCCAAAGTTATTTAGATTTGAAGTACCTACTAATCTTTTGTTCATTAACTTACATATTAACACAAACCAAGTAGTATTTATTTTTGGGTCAATATCTAATTTTATTTCGCTATGTGGGCACTTTGGACAAGACTTCATATATACTCCTACTGAAAAGGACAATGTTTATGTGGTCTTATTCTACTAAATCCTGTGCCTTTTAAAGAATACATTACGATTATATTTAATAAGGTACATTTGAAACAAAGGTTATAGTATTTACGTCTGTTGAATGGGTCTTCTTCAGGCTCAATTGGTCTAGCTTGTCCATACTTACACTGATTACACTTTTCCATATATGCTCCTATTGAAACGGACAAGTATTAGATATTCCAAGTGGAGCAAGCGAATCAGGAAAATTAGATAAAACTAATATTTCATTTTGTAATGTACACACTAACTTAAACTTAAATCCTCGTGGATATGAAATCTTTATCTCTTCTAAAATATGATAAGAACATTTAGCACAACATATAGATGCTTTTTTCATACATACTCCAAAAGAAATTGGTATGCTCAAAAAATAATAGAATTAAATAGTATAAAGAGCATACCAAATGAAGTATAACGATGAGATAGTTATTGAATGGCTAAAAACAGCAAGAAGAAATGATATTTGTCAGTTTCTTGTTTGTGAGGTATGTAAAAAACCAGTTGTAGATAAAACAAAACACCATATTCAAATAAAAAACTCAACTTCTTATTTAGAAAAAAGAAATCGTTTTTGCTATGTGTGCTGTTCGGCTTCTTGTGCTTCTACACTTTCATCAAGATATCACAAACCTGTAATAGTTTTCTGTATGACATGTAATAAAAAATTAGTAAGAAAACCAAGCAATATAGAACCTTCTGGTCATACTTTTTGTTCAAAATCGTGTGCTGGACAGTATTATAATGCACATAAAACTACCGGAACAAGACGTTCTAAACTTGAGATATATTTAGAAGAACAATTAAAAATTAAGTATCCTAATTTAGAATTTGTATTTAACAATAAAGAAACTATTCAGTCTGAACTTGATATATACATTCCAAGCCTTAAATTAGCTTTTGAACTAAACGGTATATTTCATTATGAACCTATCTATGGTAAAGATAAATTAACTTCCATACAAAATAATGATGACAGAAAATTTCAAGCTTGTTTAGAACAAGGTATAGAATTATGTATAATAGATAGTAGTAAGCAAAAACAAGTTAATGAAAAATCAAGTAAAAAATATTTCGATATTATTATAGAAATAATAAATAAAAAATGGTCTAGGTGAAGGGATTTGAACCCTTGTTTTCAACTCCAGCTACGGGTGATTGCTTAGAAGGCAACTCCGGTTACACCTAGATATTTTGTAAGTATTTTAATAAGCCATCCTTTTAGTATCGGATGGCTTAATACTATACTTAGTTATTCTTTTACTTACCTGTGGAGAGAGTGATGAATGGAGTGTTAGATCCCTGAACCTGAGGAAGCTTACCATCCCACTGTTCAATCTTCATCTTTTCGATAAGAATTGGAGTGATACTGGCAGCAAGAAGTCTATTTGCCTCTGCTTCGCCACGCGCAGAAACTACCTTGGCCTCTGCTTCACCCTTAGACTTAGCAACAAGCTTAGCCGCATCAGCCTGGGTAATACGAAGTTGATTTTCAGAAGCCATGGCATCCTGAGTAGCCTTGACCTTTTCATTCAGGGCTTTCAGAATCTCACCGGGAAGACGAAGCTCATTGATAAGAAGAATCTTGTCAACCTTGATACCATACGTCACGGCCTGTTTCTGAACGTCAGCCTGAACCTCATTGATAAAAGTGGCTTTTCCAGAACCGTAGATATCCTGAATGTCGCGAGTAGAAGCAATTCTGTTAAAACTGTCGCGAATTACAGAACGAAGGAAAACATCAGTAATTTCTTCCGGACCCTTATGGAACTTCTGGAAGATACTGTCAATCTTGTCAGTCATGAAAGAGTAAGACACACCCACATCAGAACCGATAGTCATACCCTGCTTATCCTGAAAACTGAAAGACTCGTCAATGGCCTTTCCTTCATGAGCAGACTTCGTGTAGTTGTAGTTTTGAAGGAACGTGGGGAACTTGTACATCATGTCGTTCATTCCGACATAATAACGACCAGCTCCGACAATCTGGTGATCCACACCCTTATCTCCACCATGAAGATGAACAAGGACTCCGACATATCCCGGTTGGACATATTCTCTGGAACATGCCGTAGAAAAAGTCAGAAGAAAGAGACAGGCCAGAGCCATCAGAAAAGAATTGAAACGCTTCATTTATTTGTTCTCCTTGTTAGAGAAGTAGTTGGTTTTGTAGTAGTTGTAAATCACACGCGAAAGAATAGGCATGGCAACTACTGACGCGAGAAGAATAATAGCACCAAGAATTGGACTAATGAAATCTCTCTGATTAAGAAGGAAGGGAACGGCAAAACCGTCCAATCCAACGTAAATAAAGAGAAGAAGCATTCCAATCAATGCTTCTCTGATAAACCTTTTTGTCATTTTTTCTCCTATATTATTAATAAATTGGTGACGGTGAACCATTCAATTTGAGTTAGCTCGACTTTCCCGTGGTTCTTTGGATTACTTTTAAATAATCCTACTGTCGAGTTACCGTTTATCACTCAACTCTCGTTCCTATTAGCGGAGCCTGTGTCGTCTCGCTTTGGAACTATCTTTTACTTCCTCGTCCTCTGTTTGGAAATAGCCAGCTCAAAACCATCGTAAAGCGGGCTATAAGTTTCCACAAAAAACTGACGTTCAGCACGATCCATGAACTCAATCATCGCCCTGAACATACTCTGCGGAACAACAACAGGAGAGTCAGGAACGAAGTGGTTCATACGGCGTTCAGCGATCATGATACCTTTCTTCTTGTTGAAGGTATCACGATAATGGCAGACAGACCAGCCGAACTTAATCTTTCCATCGACAAGAGTAGCCATCATGACACCAAGAGGCTCACCAACATACGCTTCACCGCGCTTATTGGTGCCAGTCTTGATAGGATCTTTGCGAAGGTACTGCTTGATGGTGGTAGTGGTGACGGTCTTGGTTTCCATTGTATTGCTCCAAATAGAATTGGTGTTGAAGATGACAAACTATCACACAATGTAATAGTTGCCGGTATTAATGTTATTTGTTACTCACCAGTAGCAACAACCCACACACCGCAATCAGAATACATTGTGATGACAGTTGTGAGAGGTTGACTGAGAATGAGAGCCGCGTCTGAATACTTTTCCGTGGAGGGAACTTTGTGCTGAACAAACGGCTCGGTCACCCATTCTCCATCACGATTTTTTACTTGCCATTCAAACATGTATTACCTCCTGTAAGAGTTGTTGTTAGTTTTCACTAAGCTTCTTTGCCCTCTGACGACCACTGACAATTGCTTTCTTGACCTCCTTGAGTTGTTCCGGTGGAATGTTAGTGCTCATATCCACAAGAATTGTGATAGTCTTGGCGGCAACATCACGAACTTCAGTCTTCCACCGCTTCTTGGAACAGTAAGTCCAGCCCTTTGAAACAAGTTCAGCAGCCCTTTCATCAGACAAACGCTTTACTTCCTTGGTAGTATTATTGACGCAGCACTTCATAGGATTAAATCCTCCATGATAAAAAAGTTAGTAATAAAAATATGAAGACTACTTTTAAGGTAATCTCCATATTCCGTGTAGTTTCCTAATCACTTGTTCCTTATTTATACTCTGTGGAACCTCAAGAGTAATAGTCTGGATGCCGCTAGTTATTGCGCGGGATGATAAACCTGAGTCTTTCGACCGTTGAGCTTATCTCTATTACCGCAACTTTCCGTTCGTCTTTACAGATAGAACCATCCAGACTAATTCTTTAATAACTGGAGCGGATATATTTTTAGTAATTAAATATGGAGCGCGTATAATGTATTATTCAGACTATTTAAATACACCAGAAATGATTATTGCGAAAAGCAGAGACTTTATATCTCTTACCTGTTCTGGTTGTGAAAAAACTTTTAGTAACAAAAAACATCAAATCCAAAATAAAGCGTCTAAAAATTATGAGGTATTTTGTTCTCGTAAATGTAATGATCTGTCTCGTCGGAAAAGAATTAGTGTGAACTGTGGAACATGTAATAAACAAATTGAGTGTACTCCGCATACAAAATTAAACTCTAAATCGGGAGAAGTCTTTTGTTCGCAAACATGTTCAGCTACCTATCAAAACTCTCATAAAAGTTATGGATATAGACGTTCCAAACTTGAAGTATGGTTAGAGAGAAAACTTAAAGAACAATACCCCGAGTTGATTTTTGTATTTAATGGCAAGGAAGTTATTCTCTCGGAACTTGATATCTATATTCCAAATCTTAAATTAGCTTTTGAACTTAACGGTATATTTCATTACGAACCCATATTCGGAGCTAATCAATTAGATAAAATACAAAACAACGATAACAGAAAGTTTCAGGCATGTTTAGAAGCAGGTATTGAACTTTGTATTATAGACAGTAGTTCTCAAAAACATTTTACTGAGCTATCAAGTCAGAAATATATGAACATTATAACTACAATAATAAATACTAAATTATTGTAGTTATAATGTCCGATGAGCGGGTAACAAGACTTGAACTTGCGACGAACGGCTTGGAAGGATGGCGTGTTACCACTACACTATACCCGCTTTATTCTACACATCAATTACTTTAATTTTATACTGTTTAATTATGTCCTTATGTGTTACTAAATAATCTTCAATAAATAACATTGGAACTTTATCACCTGTAAAACTTTCTTTTGTTTTTGGGTGTGTCCAGGTTATCTTACCATACTTACATGTTTTATAATCTAACTCAATAAAGTGAATACTCATTAAACTCCTAACTTACTTATACAATATAGCATACATATAAGGTTAAACCATAAAGCAATATCAAACATATGAGTGATACTGGTGCTATTCTCATAGCATTCTTTTAATGACATACTCGATTTTTCAGCAAATCTAATCAATACCCAAGTAGGAAGAGAAAATAGCTTCATGATTTCTCCTATGAAAGTAACTAAAAATGGTCGCCCCGCCAAGGATCGAACTTGGAATGGTCGCTTATAAGGCGACTCGTTTACCGTTAACGTAAGGGGCGTAGTAGTTGCGAAGTGTTTCAAGCCACGCAACGTCTTACCTATACAATATCGGCTACTTTTTATACTTCTTTAACAATTATGGACGAAGAATGCCGGATTCTTCAAGGGCCATTATTACCGTTTCACTTACTTGTTCAATGTTTTCTTCATTCAGCTCGTCTTCCCATCGAGTAAATCCAAGATGAGAAAAAGCAATACCAAATGTTCTGGCTATTGCTTCTCGTTCGTATTGTTTAGCGTCTCGTTTTACCTTGACTACTGGTGATGTAAGTTTTGTCACAAAATCTGTGGCTTCGTTATAAGCACATTCAAGATCATAGTCACTGAAATAAAGAAACCTACCGTAATCATGACAAATACTCATGAAATTGGAGTCGAGAAATACATACGGAGTATCTTCTTTAAACTCAACCGTAACAGGATGCTTTCTATATCCTTCATATTCATTTACTACTTTGGCTTTGTCTTTGGCATCTTCTGTCAAAGCTTCCTGTAATTCTCTTGGAGTAGGTTCCTTATCCATAAATAGAGCTTTCATCTTTGCTACTTCTGCTTCAAATATTTTACGGTTGTCTTTCTCGCTCATTATTTCTCCAAGGAAATTGATTGTTATAGATTAAGAGCTTTTTTAATAGCTTCTAAATCACTTGATATTTGTTTTAATAGCAGTATTTGTTCTGTTTCTTTTTCTATCTCTTCATCTTCTTTTATAAGTTCTTGTCTTAATAATGCTAATTCTGTTTGAATTGCTTCATGGTCTTGTTTTGACTGCTCATTTGAATCTCTTCCTAAAACTACAGCACCAACGGCGAGAAGTGGTAGAGACCACAATTGTATAAACGCACTAGATATTAGTAATACTGTATTTTTAAATCCCTCTGGAAACCAAGGCATTAATCCCAGTAATCCCCAAATGAAAAATATCCAAAAACAAGTCATTGTTCCAAATGACCTTGCTCCAACTGCTGCTATCTTTTCATTAATTTCCTTAAGCCGCGTCAACATTTTTATTACCTTTTCCAATATAAAAAGGAGTATCATTTTGCCTGTAATAAATATAACAATAAAACTTTGTTTCTAACATACTTATATAAGAACCTCCATGAACTTAATTTACAGATTTTACTTACCGCTGGATATACCTTAATATATCCAGACGTAAATAAAACGACTACTTATTGTTAGTTCGTTTTAGAGAAGAATGATGAATGGCTATAAGTATAAAACAAACTACTATATACACCACCCAACAAACTACACCAAAAATCAAAAACAATAACAATGCTAAAAACACCTTCATTGATTACACATTAGCGTGAAGATACAGGAAGCTCTTGTCGCGACTGGTCATACGATTGTGGCCGCGCTTGGTCATACAGAAAGCCTTGTCAAGAAGCTCGGGAATTGCCATCATGGGGTTCTGCTTCTTGTAAAACGAAACAGATGACAGGAACTCGGGAAGAAGAACTTCGGACTGGAACGAGTCGGATGACATAATGTCTCCATGACACACCATTGTTAGTGAATGTGGTTAAAAACCCACGTTTAAAGCATCTTTTTTAGCTTTCTTGGAACCTTGAAGGAATAATTACCCTCGTCAAGATTTGTAAAAACTTCCATAGATTGTTTGTCAAATGCCGGGATAACTTTGTTTGGATCAAGAAGAAGAGCTTTAAGCATGTATTTTTCCAACTTGCTTGCTGCGCTACTTGAAACAAACTTGTCACCGATCCATTTGAATACTAATGTGTTCTGTTCCATCGTTTAGCTAACCTCCGCCATACAAAGAGTTTCGTTGAAAATCTTGGCCTTCGGCTCATTGATACGAGTGATAGTAAAAGTGAAGTTGATTTTATCAGTCTCATCAGCCCAGTAAGGGAGGAGACAGAGAGTAGCACAATTACTTCCATTTCTCTTTGAGTGCCAGAGATAGGTCTGGGTCTTGTTCACCATTCGAAATGCGTAGTCCTGAGCAGTTTTACACTGAGGATAATACCCACGAATGTCTGGATTGAGGACATACAAAAGACGGAAATGCTTGGTGAGATTTCCGATGTCTTCCTTTTTGAGGTTGTTTTCATCTTCATACGAAATAGTAAACTTGTCGCGGTAGTTACGAATTTCCTTTTCTTTTTTACCGGAGAACAGGTTCAGACCAAGTTTAGCCATTGTAATACTCCAAAATTAAAGTGGGAGACTAATTAAAGTCTCCCACGGTTTAGAAAAGAGTATTAATGTGATTTTTTATTAATTAAAACTGCTCATTGCCGGTACAGGGAACACAACCAGGGACAAACAAACTGGAAAACTTGATCCACTTCTCTCCCTTGGGTGCGTCCTCACAACGAGCGAACCAGCAAGCCTTGTGAACAGTGCTTTTCTCACTGTGGCTTCCCTTGGAGGGCTTTTTCAGACCTACGGGAGTGGGATTCTTTCCGCCACCTTTACTCATTTATTGCTCCTTGAAAAAGTTGTTGGGGTTGTTGAGAAACTTATTACTTACTTTTGTAGATGCGTGGATTAGATAAAAAATCTAAATCTATACATTCGCAGCAATATCCAGAGTTTCTAATTGAATTAACGTCTTCTTTTTCGTTTTCTTTTACTTCTTTTTTACACCTTAAACAAACATGAGGATGTATTGCTATTTCTGACATATTATCTCCGGTTAATCCAAAGATTTTAATTGTTCTTCATGTTTAGTAATAGCTTGTTTCATATATTCTTTTTCTGTTTTATTATACCACGGACTATCGATATACTTGTTATAGTGATTAATCATATGAAGCCAAACTTTTTTCCACCATTCTTTTTGTTCTGGTGTCATTTTTTTGACATCTGACTCCATGGTATCTCCTATTCTTCTATCTTATATATTTTAAGTTCTTTCCATCCCTTTGTCAACGCTTCGAAATCTTTGATACACTGTTCAATTCTTTTTAATGTAATTTTTGCTTTTTCAACTTCAATATCCATATTATCTCCTAATAGTTTTCACAAGTATCATCACCAGCAATATACTTACGTCTGTTTTCTTCTGCTGGTCTAACATATTTAACATATATTAAATAAGATAAATGTTCCAGCTTAGTATTATAATCAAAGATAGCATAATCAATTTTTGAAGGTACCCATTTATACCAAACAACTGGACTTTTCTTTTTTGGAAGGCTATCTATTCGTTTTTGCCAGTATAATGCTCTTTTAAGTCGCATAGTATCTCCTACAAATATTTGACAAGGGCTTTTACTAACACAGGATAGAGTTTAGAACTGGCATAATTAGCAAGTTCATTAAGAGGGACATACATATATCTATCAACTTCTGGATACTGTTTACCATATCGTTCAAACATAGAAGAACATTTCATTAATGAAGTATCTGGTAAAGTATGCCATTCATAAAGAAATAAATGAAGCTGTTTAGTAGGCAGATAGTCAAATACACCTAAATCTACAAACATGGAAGTATCAGCATCAGTCCACATCAACCCAGTTTCTTCTGATAGTTCACGTAAAGCACAATTGAGCGGTGTTTCTCCTGGTTCAATTAAGCCCTTTGGGATATCGTATTGAACTTGAAGAGTGACGTGAGCCATAAGCAACTTCTTACTGTCGGTAATCAAAATACCTGCTGATGTTTTCATTTTGCCCTCACATTCTTTTTTTGATTTTCATAATCTGGGTGATCCGAATATGAACATCCTTTCTGAACGCACCAACGAGTAAAGTCATTATTTAGCAGCATTAATCCACAATGTACACAGATAAACTGCGGACAACCTTTTAGTTTCCAATTAAAATTATGAGGTTCTATGTTAGACATGTATCAACTCCATCGTAACAATGTTTCTATATATTTTAACCGACCAATCAGCTCTATTCGGTGTTGAACTGTACTAGAGAATTTATCTTGTGTTACACGTTTGATACGCTTTCTTACATCTATTAAATCTTGTGTGCTAAATGATGCTAATAATTGAATTAGCTTATCTCGGCTCACCATTAACATTCATTAGCTCCATTTAAGACGCTCTTCAATTAGTTTTAGTATTTCTCTGGCCCGTCGTTCATACTCTACAGTATCTGGATTATGTGGATGATCTAATATATTTTGTTTGAGAGCTTCTTTTGCTGATATAAGCACATGTATGGAGAGTGTGGCTATCAGGTCATCTATGTCTCTATTATAATTCATCATATTAACTCCATTTAAGTATCTCATCAATTATACTGATACGTAGTTCATACTGGTTAATAAGTGACTCTTCTTTATCAAGCGTTCCTACTATATATTTCATACTTTTCTTAACCTGTTTCAGTTCATCTAATGTAAATGATTTAATCACTTCTTTTATGGTGGCTATTTCTAACTCTTCGTCCATGTTAACTCCATTTAAGTAACCTAATAACACTATCTATAATATCCTGAACTGTAACCCATTTGTTTTGCCAATCTTCTTCTGGTATTTCTATATTAAATGCGTCTTCAATATTCATACACATTTCAAGTATATCTATATCGTCACACTGTAAATCACTAACCAAATTATCAGTGTTTAGTATAGGATTACCATTAAACATAACGCCTTCAATACATTCGATAACAATATCCTTAACTGATTTGCTCATTTGTATCTCCTATAAATCTACTCAATGATAGACATAATCAAATGTCTATCACTCAATAGATATTAAAAATTATTTAGTTTTTTCTTTGTGAATACTTCAACCTGTCGTATATGAGATATATACAAATAAGATCAATAGCAACCCACTCAAATTTACCATCGTTAAAAGCCATTACAGCAGATAACAAAAGAAGTGAAATAACAATCAAATTTGTCCAGAAAAAAAACGTCCTCATTTCCTGTTATCCTCCAAGAAATCAGAAAGGTCGGGAGCATCGAAGTTTTCTAATTTACCGCACGACAAACAAACCGAAAATTGAAGATGTTCACCACCACCCAACCCAAGATTATACGGAACATACCCGTCATATTTAATATCTTTTGTACGAAGCATAAACTGGTCTTCGCATTTGGCATTGATAAGAGCAATTTTAGGATCATCACAACAATTTGACATGGTTTCTCCTGAATTATTTGGTTAATTAATTATATACGTGTTCATCTACCGGAGATTACTAACATGACCTTAACACCAACTCTACAACTACTAAACGATACATCTACATCAGTTCAGTCACAGATAAATATGCTAACACTCGATGTTGCTGTTGGTCAGCTTTATACTGTTGGAACTGCTACTCTGGCTGGTAGTGGAACAGCTACCGTTGCCAATACCAAGATTAAAGCAACTGATACTATTATTTATAATCGCACAACTCTTGGTGGAACTCCTGGTCATCTATCTTATGCTATCAATGCCGGAACTTCTATTGTATTCACAAGTTCAAGCACAACTGATACAAGCACTATTGCTTATGTTATTATTCCTCTCGTAGCTAATCTTGTTGTGCCTGCTACTTCTGGTGCTTCTATTGCCACAGAAGTTAGTAAAGTTCAGTCTGTTCCAAAGCGTTTCTAACTACTTAAAGGAAATCTCCTATGTTTATGTTATTTTTAGGTATTATTATTGGTGCTGGTGTTGCCGTTCTTGTATTTAACCACAATCAGAAAAAGGCCGCTGCTGTTGTTGATGCCGGTCTTGTAGTTGCTGATGCAGTTCAAACAAAGATTGAGGCTGAAATAAAGAAGTAATCAATTTTATTAGTATCAATCAAACGCCTATTGTTCATTCAGTAGGCGTTTTTGCGTTTACAAAGATAATATAAATAAAAACAGAATAGAGAAATATATCAACATCCAACGTGAATGTCCATTGATTTGATATTACACTTCTCACAAAATCACGAAAAAAACCACAAAGCATCCAATACAAACAGCACATTGTTAGAGTTTTACGTAATGACATATACATATTATACTTCCTCACTAAATCTTATTACGTGGTCAAGTTCTTCTCTGTTCCAGGAGCGTGAAAAATCTAATGACACTGATAAAAAATCCGTATAATAAATATCCATCAATAAAAACTCCTTTTGGCCCTGTGTATGTTAAAAATGGAGTGTATCTCTTACATACTCGCAAGTCCTGTAAGAAAACCAGGACGAAAGTAAATCAAGAATTATTAGCATATATTTTAGATTTAAATAAGAATATACCAAAAGAATGTTCTCAATGTAAAGAACAAAAAGATAGAAAATTATTTCATGTAAATAGATACAACAGTGACGGTCTGTCTGATATTTGTTATAAATGTAAACAAGAGAAATACTGTAAAAATAGTAAAGAACGAAATCAAAAACAAATCAATGAAAATACACCTAAAAAAGAAATAAGGACAGTAAAACGCAAAAGAACGTCAACCTTAAAAAAATATATATTAAAAAGAGACATGTTTAAATGCCAATTGTGTGGAACTAATAATAATTTACAATGTCATCATATAATTCCTCATAGTATATTACCAGAATTGACAGACCACATGAAGAATATGATAACACTTTGTCATAACTGTCATTATCATATAGCCCATCCAAACAATCATACAAGATTATTTGATAAAGAACTGGCTGTCAAGTTTCTATATATGACTGGATTAGCTCAAGACATATTACAAAAAGTTAACAGTCAGTAAGAAATTGGACCACCTGACAGGATTTGAACCTGCGATGAGATATTTCTATCTATGGGATTTGCAGTCCCAGCCCTTCGATCACTCGGGTCAACGCTGCTTGGTTTGTTTGTTATTCGTTCATAGTTGGATTTGACACCATTATTATCTTTGGTTCTTTTATTGTTGCTGTGTATGGAAAATAAGCCTCTATTTCATTAAAAGAAGGAGAACAGTCAGGATTATGTCCTAACTTTGTAATGTCTACTCGTTTCCAGAGGTCCATGGTTATCTCCTAATAGCTTTGTTAAATAAGGTGTACAAACAGAACCTGCCATCGCCGTGATTTTTATGGAAATCATTACAGTAGAAATTAATACCATATGACGTTACAAACAAATGCCACATACCTACTCTAACATTTAGATACATAAAATAGTGAGGCAAATCAAAACCATCTTCACAAACTTTACAGATATCTTGTAGACCAATAACTTTACCCTTTATTGAAAGACAAGAGTAGAACATATCCTCTACCTTATCCTTATGACAAGAATTACAGTGCTTCATATCTATCTCCTTGTCTGTACATAAAGAATGGCCAGATAACCCAATTAAGAGCTATCTGGCCAGTTTACTACATGAACTAATGTTAGAGAGGTCTAACAGGTATTACAGTAGGCTAAAAGCCTGGCCATTTAGGTAACTTGCAGTTCAAAGTTATCAGTGAGCAATGGGTCAATGGAAAGTAGCGGGATGAGCAGTTGACAGTTCTAATAGTTAGTTTTGTCTACCCGCCATAAACATCCATGAGCCGATAAAGCTCGACGATAAGTTTGTAGTCAACTAACGCATGACAAGTCGACTCGGTTCCTCTCTAACATTAGCTGGGTTACTCTGGTATTTCTACCTCTGTTCCCCAATCCGCTGCCTGAATTGAGCTATCCAGGAGCTGAACATCTTTTTGAAGTTCCTTTACTTTAAGTTTGAGATCTTTAAGCACAGGAACTACTACGAATTTCTTGTCAACCTGCTTCGGCATTTTTTGGGTACCGTTAGCAGTTTCAACATCAACATACTCAATTTCACGCTCGACACGCTTACCATAACTTGCCGCATGTCTGACAAGGTTCTCGTAAAAACCAAGTTCAGCGGCAATGTGGACTTTCATATGTCTGGCTTCGTTGAGAGAATACATCTTGTCGTTGAAAGTAATGGTACCTGAAATTGAATTGGCTCGTTCAACAGCCAAGTCATAAGCTTGAAGTTTTTCTCTGGACTTAATATAATTGTCCATTGCTTCTGTATACTCTGTTTCAGTGCTGTCCTTATCTTCTCTGTAAGCAACCAAAGAAGTTGTTTCAGCATTGAACTGATTGATTTCATTCTTCAAATCACGACGAAGAAGAAAAAGTTGTCCGAGTTTGACTTTGATAGTCATGGTGTAGCTCCTATGAAGTTGGTTGTTTGGTTGTTAATGATACAGACTGTAATAGATTGGTGGACCCTACGCGGCTCGAACGCGTAACTTACTGGTTAAAGGCCAGTTACTCTACCAATTGAGTTAAGGGTCCAATTTTGCTTATTACTGAACAGTATAAGTATCGGCAAATACTGTTCAGAGTATAAACAAAAAGACTGTTATTTAATTATTACTTGATGGTCTTCAAAGAAAGCTGCGGAAGATTGACAAGACGGAGAAGAGCCTCATCGTCAAACAACTCACCACCACCCGACTCGCGAATGGTCTTTTCCGCCAAAGCACCCCGAAGTTCCCGTTCCTTCCTCGAAATAGAAGAAAGCTTTTCCAAGGTGTCGCGAAGAGAAACACGAAGAGCATCGACTTCATTCACCGTGTCAATATACTTCTTGTGGAGTTCATCAGATATCTTGACTTTCTTGTAGGCACTGAAATGGCAGTTTTCAGACTTGTCGGTATCATGCGAAATACTGATAGTCACACTCTTCTTTTTGAAGTCACTGTTATCTTCACGGATTGTTGCCTCGGTGACAAGACCAAGAGAAGGAACGCTGACAACAAAAGAACTCAGTTTAACGTCAGCTTCAAGTTCGGTAATGAAAGCACCATCAAGATAAGTCACCTTTTCAGTAATCTTGGCAGAAAGCTCCTTTTTGTTGTCGAGAAGCTGGGTTTCATACTTGCTGATGAAGAACGCGACGATGCTGTTCATGTCGATAGAAGCATCGGTCTTGACGATATCCGACATCTTGACCTTCGTGACAAGCGTTTCTTTGGATTTGCTCATTTTTTCACCTTTTTATTAGCCTCTTTGGGCTTGGTTTTTGCGAGTTCTGGGTTGTTCCAGATTTTTTCGCATTCCTCATGACGGTAATATTCATTAATAGCAACTATTACATCATTATAAGAAACATTGGGACAGAGTGTTTTAAAAATATCAATAAGCTTATAGTCTCTGTTAGAGTTTCCATATATTTTAATACCTATACCCAACTTCACTTGTAAATAACTTATTAAACTCTGTCGTAAAAAATGAAAAGTTTCGCGTTTATTAAGAGTAGTTCTTGCTGGCTTTGGTTTACTTATCTTTTTTATTCCAACCTTACCATCCTTACCAAGAGAAAGTCCATAATCTTTGAGTATATTTCTCATAGTATAACTAAAACCATCTGCTGCGTTATAGTTTAGTAAGTGTACATCGATAATAACTTTTTTCTTATTTTCAAGTAACTGTTCTTTATAGGAAGTTAAAACCGTGTCAAGAACTTCCTTGTCAACAATAGCTAAACCACCGTTTCTCCCTAACCCTCCAATAACTATGCGACCGTCATTGTTGTAAGAATACACTCTAATGTCTTTGTCAAGTATTTTAAAATTGTCTGATAAAGTCTCTATCTGTGCTGGGATATATGTTACAACGTATGGATTTGTTGTTTTTTCTACATTATAATAAAACTCTTTGGTTTCCTCTTCTCCTCGATTACAGGACATTAGCTTCTCCTATGGTAAGTTAGGTTGATATTAAATCTTCTTGAAGGACAGTTAAACCAGTAGCTGTCCGTTAAAAAGATTAATCAAACATGTGCTTATTTACAAAATACTTACCTTTACTGCCACACCCGTCCGATGTGCCTCGTTCCATATCACAAAAGGTATCAATTCTACCATCTTCTAATTCTCTTCCATCCACTAAACTTCGCTTAATGTTTCCATTTTTAGGTCTAACACACTTTGAATAGCCGTGTATCTGACTTTGAACCTTATTAGGAATACAGTATTTACAATTAATACAAAGCGGTGGTGGTTCAATTGGTTTCTTTTTGAATAATCGTTTAAAAAAATTAAGAATAAACTTAAACATATTTCTTATTCCTATTAGCTAAACTGATTTTTATTTTTAAAGTATTTGCCACGCTTACCACAGTTCCAAGGGAACCATCTTCCAAGTAATAGTTCTCTTTCCCATTCACAGTCAGTTTGTTTTGATGGATATAATTGCTGGTGCCCTGTTACAACACTTACTTCTGACGGTATAGCCCGTCTATTACATTTAGTATTTGCTATTTGGCAATGCTTACAAAATACTTTTTCCTTCTTTTTCTTTTTAAAGGGCCACATTTTGTATGCTCCTATTATTTATATTTATGTTTGTTATCAAAAAACTTACCCTTCTTACCGCAGCTTTCTTTTAGCTCACTACCTCGTTCAGTGCTACAAAAACAACCTGTGCCTGATTTTACTTGTGTAACTTCCTTACCAGTTACTAAATCAATTATTGTTTCTATTTGAATATCTCTTTGACATCGTGCGAGAGATACATTAGCGCAATTCTCACAATGTCTACAATCCTTACAAAATACTAATTCTGTTGGTTCTGGTTCTTTTTCTTTCTTATTAAATAATCCCATATTGTATACTCCAATTAAGAAAACTTGCGTTTATCTTTAAAGAACCTGCCTCTTTTACCACAATGCCAAAAAACAAACCAGGGATGCTCATTTCTTTCATCCCTACATCTTTGTGCATCTGTTTTTGTGGTTATTGTTCTACCAGTTATTAAATTATATTCTGTTTCTGTTTTTACGGATTTATTACAATAACAAGAACTGCCAGGGGTGTGTTGTTCGTATTCACAATGCATACACGCAGGAGGATTTTTCTTTTTAAAAGGCCACATAATATCTCCAATTAGCTATATTTACGTTTATCTTTAAAGAACCTTCCAACATGCCCGCAATGCCACCAAAGCCATGAACGGAACTTTCTTTCCTTATCACAATGTTTCCAGTTAAAAATGTGTTCCTCTTTACCTGAAACTAGACTTACTATTGTTTTAGCTCGTACACTACAAAACTTACGTCCATTACTACTGTCTGCCACACAATGTTCACAATTGACACACGCCTTAACTTCTTGTTTTTCTTTTTTCTTGAAAGGCCACATTTCAATACCTCATGTATAAAGAATTGAATACTGTGAAAGCACCCATTGCTAAAATAACAGCAAGGATGAAAAAGCCAGTAATTTTAAGAACTAATTCACCAAGGTATTTAATGAACTCTTTTAAGTTCATAATGCTCCTACTTCCAACGAGGGTCATCTTTACGAGGATTGTGAATATCTCTGAAATTATTGAGTTTCTTTCTAATACCAGAAGTGGCCTCTGAAAGTAGCAAACAAATACCAATCACAATACACACTGGCCACAGAAAGAGACAAACAGCAATAAATCCTGCATCTCCATCAGTATGTCTATGCCACCACATGCGGACAACAAACATACTTCCTACAAAAAGATATCCCAAGGCACAAAAAATCCCAATAAACATTCTATTGCTCCTATAAGATGATTGGCGCGAGTTATACGAATTGAACGCATATAATGACGTTAACAGCGTCATGTTCTACCATTGAACTAAACTCGCACTTGTTATTTATTTACCAGCACTACTTCCACCACCAGCAGCACCACCAGGACTTGTAACTGCCCCACTACCACCAGGAGTTGCCACAGGAGTAACTCCATGAGAACCGCCATGTATTTGAACGTTTGGATAGGTTAGCAATACAACATCATCTTTCTTTTTATGTTTATGATGAAGAAGCGCAATTGCCTCTTCTGAAATAGTAATTGTATCTTCAAGGATTTTAGTAACTGGCTTTGTGCTATTTACTGATGCCTTACCACCAGTAGCAGGAACAGCACCAACATTTCCGGCACTTGAAGCTCCACCAACCGCTCCAACACCACCAGCCCCGCCTCCTCCACCGCCTGACATATTTATTCCTTGTTATCTTTTTGTATAGGCTTTACTAATAGTTGTTTATTAAGTTCTTTTTCAAAATCTTTGGTTTGATCACTGTGTTGAACAGGTTTTATTTTCCTGTCTAATGGTGATATAGGTATTTTAACGGAAGTATAGTTTATAGGAAACATATATTTATTTAATTACATGAAAGGACAAGCCGAAACTAATAACCAGCCATAAACTTTGCTTATTGTTAAACCCTTACGAAAGCATTGCCTATGGCTGTCAATATATATCTCACCACATTCTTTTCTTTTTGTTCTTGGTTCTTCAAAACAAGCCCAATAAATACCTGTGTTATTAGGTAATCCATCTAACCACATTTGATATCCTATAAATGGTAAACGTCAGAAGAGTTGAACTTCTTTGAAACAATCAGTCTTAATGAGTGCTTCTGTCCTGGTGATAAACTGCTTTCGCTTTGGATGCCGTTGATCCATATTTATCGACGTTCAATAACAAGATTGGTGCTCCCATCCGGATTTGAACCGGAACGACTTCGCAGTCGATGGATTTTCTTCGCAACTATGATTTTCATCACCAGATTTCTCTGTTTGTGCGCTGGACTTTGCCTTTACCTTTTGCTTTTTCAAGTATTCAGGTAGCTTCCGTCAAGTCTCTACACCTTCCTGTTTCCAGGCTTGGCTCGGCGTTGTCATGTTAAAGAGTTCACCGACTTTGAAAGCATCCACACAATAATTTCTTACTGTGCGCTCAATTTACCATAAGTCCATTGCGTCTACCAATTCCGCCATGGGAGCATTGTGCTACTTGTCTAACTTGTAATACGTACTGCTATCAATATATACATTTTCCAACTTCTCTTGATTTCCTAATTGAACTTTCCTTATTGTCTTACCATACATATAGCCACCAAACTTACTTATTGCTTTGGAACTTGCGGAACCTTGTTAATTTCGTTACACGTTTTCAAATAATCATCAACTGAAGTTTTGAAAGCGTTAAATATCTCGGCAAAACTATCAGATTCATACATAATCAAATCATCTATGTAAAGAAGCTTTCCAGCGTATTTCAAATCAGAGGTTCGTTCAATACTTCCTGTGTATCCCATATATTTAGAAGTGTTCAAACTACCTCCTATGGTTTCATGCTTTTCAATACGTTAACTTGTTCTTCTCGCTACCTATTTATTATCGGCTGCTTGGTTAACTACTTTAATGCTTTTCTGCCTTTTTCTGTCAAGTGTAATCCATCATGAGACTCAACTAACTCTCCAAGATGGATACAGATTTTAATAATGGCAGTATCAACTATCTTCTGTTCTTTTGTATGAAGTCTGATACGTTCGTTGGCTTTATGAAGAATAATCATTTTTTCTCCTATGAAAACAGAATAATGGCAATACATAACCAAAATACAACCCACCATGGAACTATACCAGTACCTCCTAAAATAATAAGAAGTATAACACAACATCCCATTGGTTTCTCCTATACAAAGATAGTGATACGAGAAAATCTATTAGCTACTTGTTTATAGTAATCAATACATTCATGCTCTGTGGTAAATCCTAAAACAGAATCTCCGTTAGCACTATGTTCACTAACCTGTGCTTCAACCAGATCAACAAGATCTTCTTTACAGGTAATATAGTCAGTGGCGGCAATAGTTCCAACATATCCACGACTGTCAATTTTTACTACAAATAAAGACATGTAATCGGCAAGTTCTTCATCAGTAATAAGTTCAGCACCAGTATCTTTTGTAGTAAGTCCAGCAGCTTCTAAAATATCAAGCTCTTTTGGTGTTAAGATACCAGCATCAAACTTATCTTTCTCTTCTTGTGTCCATGGAATATATTTTCCTACACTCATATTAGGAATAAACTGAATAATTTCGCACATAGTATTCTCCTAATAAATAAAGGATAACTCGTTGTCTATCTGTTCTGGTTCATTTTCAATAGCAAGTTTTGTTAGATTCCCAGGCCAACCATGCCAAGGAGTATTTACGCGCATCAGAGTTCCATCATCAAGAGGAACATTAGCGGCATAATACCAATCAGAAAATCTTAATTCAGTATACCAAGGTTTAGTTTTCAAATCAGAAGTGTCTAATCGATCTTTTTTATCTTTCCATCTATTGTGAGATCCGGCGTTAAAATACAAGTGATGTTCATTAAGCATTTTAAGAGCTTCTTTTGCTTTGTTCAAATCTTTCCAAACAATTGGCAATTCGCGAGAGGTATCATAGGTAGTCTCGCTATCACCATCTGAATAATATCCCTTGATAATATATCCCATGTTATCTCCTATTTGCTAAACATATCAATAACCATCTTACTTATAAATACAATAAGAGCAGCGCAACATACTACAATAGTAAAAGTAATAGCAGATAACGTAATACAGATTGTCCAAAATAAGAGTGCGTCCATGTATTTCTCCTATTTAGAAAAAAGCCAACGAATGAACCAAATAGTATAAGATATTACCACTATCCCAACACAAGTCATACTAATGATAGCTAAAAAATATCCTACATATGAAACAAGTTCTGCCATATATTTCTCCTATTTGTTATTTTCTACTGCCTGTTTGCCATCTTGTAATGATGCCCAGCCTTGAAACCCACACTGACGGCAGGCGATATCGAAGTGTTCAATATCTCCCGAACCATTGTTATCTTCTTTGTTATACGTAAGAGAGTTAATAAGAGCACTACCACATTTAGGACAATGAAGTGTATTATCCTGTTGACTGATAGTAAATTGATAGGCATTGTTTGTCTTATTTGGACCACAAGAGATAATACTAATAAGAGCCAAAGACATGATAATATATTTCATTTCTTCTCCTCAAAGTATTCAGTCCGTCCAACAATAAGTTTTCCAGACTGTTCACTATATACAATACACTCTTCTGGTTGATTTGCTATACTTGACAAAAAGATAAAAGTAATATCTTCTTTGAATTGAGTTATAATTGGAGAAGCTTTAAGATGAGGTTCCCACTTCTTTTCAAGGACAACTCTTGAACAAGGTGTTATCATTGTTTCTCCTATTGGTTGATATTGCTTGAAAGACCTGATAATTAAATCAGGTCTGTTAAACAATAAGCTACTACAACTTGACAATTACCAGTCGTCTAATAGCTAACGGAAAGGTTTTACGGATACAAAGACTATGAGAAAACTGAGCTAATTCTGGGACGAAGACTTGGGTTGAAGACAATACCAAGTTGCCACCAATATAAGGCCATTCAGTAACACATGCCAAAGTTTTGAGGCAATCATTCCATCCTCCATGTTCAAGAAGGTCGGGGACGCGATCATGTCTTTTTTCTACTTCCTCAATGACTTGTTCTTTTGAAGGACATTTTTCTCCCTCAAAAAACAATTCCTGTTCAAAGATACCGTCACCTTCGTAATTAATAACCGGAATAGTAACTTGAAAAATAGACATGATGTTCCCCTTTTGGTTCAAGCAACAAGATATTGCTTGACAGAATATATATTAAATATATTCTGCTAAACAATAAAACTTAATGTGAAGTATAGATACATACGCGTGATTTCATTGCCTCTGCGAATCTACTGCCAATTTCAAGTTGTGAATTGGCATCGAAGTGTGGCGTTCCAGGTATGAGAGATAAATCGCTTGTAGAGAATGTTGCTATGTTAGGTAATTGATATTGTATTTCTGTTTCTGCATTCTGAACAGCCACAACATAATCCAAATTAGTGGCTGCGTGAATTTGAGCCACCACTACTGGAAGGTCTGGTTCACCTACATCATGCCTAAAATCTGTGATAAAAGCGTAAAGTCTATCAGAATATGCGCTTGATGGGCCAAACTTAAACGAATCGCTTTCTCCTTGAAGCCACATCAATCCAGCTATGTGACCTTGAACGTTAATAGAATCCAAACCATTCCTGATTGTATTAAGCAAGTTAACATATCCTGGATAACAACCACCAGCATTTTCTGACCGCCAGAACATATCCATACTTGTTCCACCAACTGTATATTTAATGATGTAGCAAGGTTTTGGCATATTTTGAGCAAATCCAAACTCTGGACCAACACAAGAGATATTACCACCATCGCCAGCAATCACGTTAGTCCACTTATTCAATAAACTAACATCTTCTGTGCCATCCATGTAAATATACGAATCTTGTGGAGGGATTTTCTGTTCATCAGTGAGTTCGGATAATAGTCCACAACCACTGGCATTAGATTGTCCAGCAAGAACATATATAGGAACATTACCAGTTCTTGTTGGTAGAATGTTTGGTGCTGGTTCAGAAGGAGGATATTTTGTTTGAGTACATCCTATAACCAAACAAAGACTTAACAAAACAACTAATTTATTAATCATGATGTTCTCCAATTCAAGCTGTTATTGCTTGACAGAATAGATATTAAATCTATTCTGCTAAACAATAAGAAGTGGAGCTGGTTCGGAGGATCAAACTCCGGACATTCTGCTTACAAGGCAGGCCCTCTATCAACTGAGGTAAACCAGCTATTGTATTATGTATCGGCTAATCTATATAAATCTTTAACTTACTTTTTCGTTAAGATCTTTTTCTAAATACAAATCACAACAATGAACGTTACACTGGTAACCGTCTGATAGAAAAGTAATATCAACATCATCGCCATTAACAGCATCAATGGAAACTAAATCTCCGTCAAGGTTACCAAAATTAGCACTTTTTCCAATGTCTTCTTTTGTAATAGGATACTTCATGTTTGACATATACTCCCCAATGTTACATCTGTGTTGGTTTCTTCTCAATGTCCCATGTTATTTGTAATTGGATAGTGTTGTCTTTTGAGGCACCTGACACCATGTATCCGGCGTTATCAAAATAATCATACAACATTAGCATTAAAACTTGGAATGGCACACTCAAACCATCCTGCGCTGAACAATCATCGTCTGTAAAAGTTATTACTACTCCTTGTTTATGAGTTTGTTTAGCTTTCACTATTATCTTCTCAATGTCAGATTTATATATGTTAAATACGGGTTGAAGTGCTGTTTTTAACACATCAATTTGATTTTTAACTTCTTCTTTGTTTGTTTCTTGCTTTACGACAGGAGTTAAGGTTGACAGTGAGGTTGGATATGTTGTATGATACCCTGTCATTACTATTAACGATAAACATACTTTTGAGAGTAGCATACAAACCTCCTTGGTTCATATGCTTAATTACTTATTTTATCGTCCCTTCCAAAACATCACCACAAACTTTAACAATACACAAGCCAGTCGCAATAATCATAATACCGCAAAACATATAACAGGCCGCCACTGAGGATTCCAATCCCGCACCACCAAGAGATCGAAGAATGAAGTAAATACCACCACACATTTGAAGAGCACCACCAATCAACCCAAAAGAAGCCACAACTCGCATTTTATTCTCCTGTTAAAAGGAATGGTTAATTTCTGATCCCTCGATGGCCTTGTTAAATCTTGCGATAAGTATGTCTTCACATTGTGTTTCTAGGACAAGTTCAAGAGCAGTTAACGCAATTTTAGCATAAGTTAATTTGTGAATCGATTCTGGCCGTGTCTTTGCCAGCTTTTCACAATATGCCACGTGTTGTTTCTGACTTTTAATTGCTTTGATAACTTTATTACGAGCACTCATACAATTCTCCTATTCACAAGTAAATAGGGAAATAATATATGCCCACAACCAAGGAAAGAAGTGAGGTCTATTTCGCAATGATTTAGCTTTCATGATGTATCTCCTTTTGTGGTTTGCTTTAACATAGTCTGCTAAACTATACACAGACTATGATGAAACAAACTAAATAGGTTAAGTCACGTAAATCGTGCCACCTTGTCTCGTTTGATTGTGCTGGTCAATGAGCTTGATGTGAACATTACCACCACGATAACCAAGTTTTGAAGCCATCTCCCTCGCAAGAGTATTAGCTTCATTGACAGAATGAGCAATTCCCACGAAACTTTGTTCAACGTATACCTTGAATTCGTCTGCCATACCCTACCTCCTTTGGGTTAATAAAAATACATTGTATGTTATTAGTTATTTTTCATATTCCTCCTATTAAAAGAAATAATAGACGGGTAAAAACGAGTTGCTGGCTTTGGTTTGCTGGCTTCTGTCATACATTTGAAGCATAAAAGTTTGCCATTCACAGTATATCCAGCTTTTTTTGGTAGCGGCATTCTACAATTACTACACTCATCCATGGTTGTCTCCTCATTCTGTGTATAGTTTAATAGACATATCGTGAATTATTCTTGGCTGAATAGACGCTAATGATACCCAAGAAGTGGTATTTTCCATAACAACTGACGTATCCATCTCAAGGTCTACAATTCTTGAATTTGGATAAGTAAGCTTAATAGAGTCAACTGCTTGTTCCTTGGTTTTAAATAGAGTTAAAATTTGTGTTTTATGAATAGTAACTATCCAAATCATTTCACCAGCACTCATTATTTTCTCCTTTTGGTTGAGTCAATCAAATTACCGCTACACAGTGTTTAAGGGCTGTGTAGACGTAATATGACTAATACATTAACACCAAATACCAGAATGTTCGTCGTCAATTTCGGGATTAGGAAGTTGAATGTCATCATCGGCTGTTTGTTCGAGAATCGGCGGAATTGCTAATGACAACGGAATAACTACATGCTTTTTGCCATGGGAATCTGTTAAAATCATTCCTTCTAAATCTTCGGTGAGGATAATTTCTTGATTTGCCTTTTCTGGAAAAATCAATTTACCATGAACTTCTGAATAGAGAACTACTCTATTGTCAGTATCTTCGACTGATTCTATTACCCTTGAAGTCCTTTCTGCGTCTTCTGGCAAAAAGACCATCCAAGCTTTTTGTAAAACGTTGTAAGCCGTGTAGAATGATACTTTGTTCACGATGAAGCTCCTATTACTGGAGAAAGTGCTGGTGAGGTGGTTTATGTCATTTTACCAGGTTTAACCCACGAAAAAAATAATAGGTTACAAACACAATTCCTACAAAACTCCAGTAATTATGTAGAAGTATTGCTGGGAATTGTTTATACATGATGCTGTTCCATCCATTCATAAATACAAACAGAAGAAACAAAATACAAACAAGTAAAAGTATATGTTTCATATTAGTGTTACGGATGCTTGTTAAGACAGCCATTACAATCAGCAATGGCAAACAAAACAAAAATGATGCCAGTAATAAAATAGCACCATTGTTTTAACTGGTTTAACATATTATCTCCTTTCAAGAGACAGTTATGGGATGAGAAGATTTTTTACTACACTTTCAGAACTATTATGTGGAATATACACTTGACCAGCAGTATTTCCTACTGGAATAGTAAATACTCCGAAAGAATGATGAGTTGAGCCACTCTCAGTTACTTCCTGAATGTTAATAGCGTTTTTTTCTAACACATTCAAAAAGTCATTCAAATTTGACACATAAATAATCGTATACGCTCTTGTCAAAGTAACTGAAACTATGGCGCTATACGTCGAAAGTAATGCTGTATACCTATCAAGCATATTACCCTCCTTTTGGGTTAGTTATACATTGATTGACGGAATAGCTATAAAAGCCACTCCGCTAATGAATGAGAACTACCTACTTGGTATCTTCGTCAGTGTCTTTCGGGGCAGTAATTTTATAAACAACATCGCTGTCGTCATTGACACCGTTACGCGCAATACTACCACCAGCTCTCGCAAGACTGAAACCATCTTCTCCTATTTCTTTGACGATGGATTCTTCTGTCATGCTGGAACCGTCATTCTCTTGAAGAAACTGCCACACTTCAGCCATCTTCGACATGACTTTCTCCTTTCGGGAGGAAAATTGAGGGTTTTTGACCTACTAACACACATTAACGCTAACTTGTGCTGTCTGTTAGCGTTAACATCGGAATCACAGTTCCGACTTTTTTGCCTCCAATTCATTAATTTTTATGAGAATTGATTTTGTCAATGCTTGCGCCTGAAATCCTCTTCCCTTCTTGGTTTGAGCTATTGTGGTATTAGCGTTAATATCATCAGCTATACACCACAACAATTGAAGACCATAAATACAGTTTGCTTTTGTAATAGTATCCTCAGAACCAAAAATGCTATACTGACTGACAACATCCTCGCAGTCCGTGAGAATTGAATCAATGAACTGTCTTGGAAGAAACGCAAAGTCTTCCTTTTTCCAAACAGTGTGGCCGTCATAACCACATACCTCTATTGCCTGTTTGATTTGTTCTATTGTTAACTTCACGTTATCCTTCTTTCATTCTTGGCTTTAAGGATTTCATGAAAGTATCCAACGCGTCTCTGTCAAACCCTGGCATAGCTGGAAGAACAACGTCAGAAGGAACTGTGTCAATCCATTCTTTCATTGCTTCGAGCCAATACAAACTGTCTCGTCCAACTTTTGATGACATGAGGGCCAGGATTGCTGAAAGAAACTTTTGTTCGTATTCTCTTCCTTCTGGTGTCATGCTCCATTGTTTTTTGAGCCAGGAAGCGTGTGCCTGGAAAAACTCAATTGCTTCTTCTCGTTCCATGATATCCTTCTTTCTATTGTTAGTGTTCTGGTTGAGTATCTCTCCTAATTACTTTGAAACCTGGGTGCCAGCTGTTTCCGTTTCCCTCTCCTTCAAACTTGGGCCATCCTTCAAAGACCCAAAGAACATTAGGAGGACAATGCTTGGCAAGAACCTCATCGATGGTTAGTTCTGTTTCTATTCGTTGAAGTTTATCACCAATACATAAGGTATAACGTTTTGTTTGTGGTTCAGGATAGGGATTATCTGTTGCCATATCACTCCTTATTTAATACTACAAAGTAAGGCATACCACCAGGAAACATTGCCCACATCTCTCTTGGGGTTAGAAACATTACTTTTTTAGTAGCTAACCCAAGACAAACAAGTTCATCCATTGTCTTATGGAGTCCTGTCCACTGATTTCCTTGAACATCCTCACAAGCGTTAAGGAAGCTCCAACCACCGCCTACTGATTTAAGAAACTCTTTTGGAAGTTGAAGAAGCATCCATTCAATTTCTTGTTCGTGTTCTTTAATACGACCAGGATGAAAGCCGACATGAGTCATTATCCCGTGAGCTTCCACATATACCCTATCTTCTACATTTATAGCTATTTCTTCTTCTTTGAAAAGACATTCCAAAAATATACGATTGACGTTTTCTGCTGTTAATGAAATCATGTTGTCCACTTATTCAATACGTTTGAGGTTTTGTGAATGAGTCCAACCAACAGTTCCGTCAGTATCCCATTTAATGTAAACAGCGTCTTCTCTTGGTTCAGGATATCTGTAAGAACCATCAGTGAACTTATCAAGAGTGACTGGCTTTATAACAACAGCAGTCAGTCGTAGTGAATGAACTGACTTAACTTTTTCTCCTACCGTTAAAGGTTTGATACCCATGATTTCCTCCCTTATGCTTGTTGAGACAAGCTGATTTCGGATAACTGTGACTGGGTTTATCCGTGAGTAGAAAGACCTTAATTCCCTCGAATCCATAAAACCCTCGAAGTTGAAAATAAAAGATTGAACTCATATTACCTCCAATAATTCAATTTAGGCAGATACTTTAAGATCAAGCATCTAAAATACGTTTCGGTGAAGAACCATGACCAGTGTATTTTGTATTGTTTAGCCAATAGTTCTCCTTATCATACAGTTAAATTGGCACATCGTCCTATCTATACACAATAAACGGGAGGATGTACCAATTTAACGGTACGGTTGGATCTATAAAAAATGGACTGATTGGAAAACTCCAATCAGTCCATAATCTATTATCCAAAAAGACTATGTAAAAACCTACAAACTAATGCTTGTAGATCTTATTGTGGGCGGCTTTCTTGCCTCCGGTATACTGACCGGTACGAGAACGATGCTGAGCGTCTTTCAACGACAGACCGCTCTTGTTGATCTTCTGGAACTTCTGAGCCTGAACCTTCGTCGCCACTGATAACTCCGTAAAAAATAATAAGAAAGAAAAAAGATACCGTTACATCCATTAGCCAATAATTTCAGAGAGATCCGAGACCATCATCTAAAATTACAGGTTACGGTAGTTGTTATGAAGTTCACGGACTTCTTTACAACTATGGACTTTTGTGCGACCGTCATCTATATCTGTTTAGCCTTTTCCAGAGCTTGCTTCTTTCGGCAAGATGTTAAGGTTACGGTTCTTTAACAGACTTAACTGATGTGTCGCTGGTATCATGCGTCTGACCAGCGTTACCAGTATTTATGATGGTATCATTCCAAACCATCGCGCAACGGACAACACCAAAGCGAGGAAATTCAACCTCTGGCTGTTCTGTTCATCGTAACTGGTTAATTGTGCCAGCATCACCTATTTTAATTATATAGCTGGCAGTAGTAATTGATGCGTTTGTTCTGGATATGCGCACACTGTCCGGCCACGTATAACACCCAGCCCACCGACAATAGGTACAGTAGGAACGTAAAGTTTGAGCAGCAGTAGAGTCGAGAAAGAAATACTCTATCTATCTTCATGCTACTCTGGAATGTTAGTAGATTCAGGATAAATCCCTATCTATCTTAATAACATCCCTCAATTTTTTGGTAGATTCTCCAAATAACACTCCGAACCAAACTCATAGTCTCTGGCCACAAGTTTGAAAAGCTGCTTGATGTTTTCAGGCCACTTATCGAAAGGTGTGTTAGCCAGAACAACACCAAGAGAATGGAGAAATGATTCGACGAAGGGTTTTTGTAGCTTGGCATCCTCTTACTGTTTTACTATCTGACGAAGCGTAACTAACTCTGATGCGCCAGAGTTTATCTGTCTTTGTTGAACTACTGATCGTGGCATTGTGCTTCTCCTATGGTTAACAAGGAAGTCCAGCGCAAAGGTAATGATACGATTGTTTTGTTTGTTCCATCGCGCCTTCTGTTGCTTTGTATTTGTGAAGGAACTTGATGATTTCAGGATGCGTAACTCCTTTTGGCATACCAATAAAGTCAGAGGGAGAACCATCTTCTTTGTAGTTGCTGGACTTTGTGTTGAAATACAGCGCATAATAACCACTACACGCTATATCATATCCATACACCACAAACATATGACCGGAAATGTCAACCTTGTTTCTGCCCATATCAATCTCCGTTAAACAGTGATGGAATACTTGTGAAGGAACGCTCTATCAAAAGCAGTAAACTCAACATCTTCAAGTATTCCAAGATTGTCAAACGCATTATTACTATACACTCTAACAGCTTCTAAATATTCATCAGTTTCAAGGTTGAAAATATCAATAGAATAATAGGCACCAATACTGTCTTTAAGCACTCTGGTTTTTGAAGCAATATTACCAATAACATATTCAATTGGAACGTTCGGGGTCTGTGAGCCCTGCCATCTATCAAACCATTGGACTATTGCTTCAAGATATTCATTACCCTCCTCATGTAGTTCAGGAAGTGTGATCCAACGTTCGTTAATCATATTAATCTCCTTGGAAAAACACTCATGAGAGAGTATTTTATAAAAGAGATTGAGCGGTAATAGCCTCACTACCACCGCTCAATATATTAAGCTACTTCATATCTCCTCCCAAAAATCGTGGTGTTGCTGTGTACATAAGTAATGGCTGGATAACCCATTTAGAGTCATCCAGCCAATAGTTAATCAGGAATCCAGTTGATTTTCTTGATGATTGAACGAGCGTCTTGATAATCCTTCTTCCAATCAGGCTTACCGGTATAATGAACAGCAATAGCCAGAGCCTTCATGAAAGATTGAGCGTCACAAACTAATGCTTCTATTTCTTTTGTGTTATTGTCTGTCAATACGTAGTGAGCTTGTTGGGGTTCCTCATTCTCGTCAATACCAAACTCAATTGTTACACCAGAGAGAACAATCTTTCCATTAATCATCATTCTTCTCCTGTGTGTCAAACAAAGGAGTTATCATACGTTCGATGGCAAAGAATCCAACTTTTCGTATTGGTTCTTTGATGGTGTCTATATACCTACTACATTCTTTCTTTACATTAAGCAAGGTTTTTTCCAATTCATGAACACGCTCACCTAACAGCGTATCTGTTTGTATTACGTTGATCAGTTTCAGCATCTCTTCCAACTCATGAACTTTTATCAGAAGAGGATTGCTTTCACATTCCCTCTCATGTTTCAGAGCATTTTGTAATGCGTGTGATCTTGAATCCTTCACTTTGTCAGAGAAGACAAACTCTATACCACAGAAACCACAGATGAACTTTGTCATCTTACTACTCCTACTGTCTTATTACTTTACTTATATGTTCCCTATGCTAATCTGTAAGCTAACTTCATTTTAGATTTTGAGTAAAGCTCCCCACCGCATTGAAAGTTTTTAAAAAAACAATCAAATTGATCGGGAGTTCATAATCATTACGACTTCATTTTGAGTTTGTCGTCTGGCTTCATATCGCTACTCTGGTGTGATAATAGCATAGATATGTGGACCCCGAACAGTTACTCACACTATTCGCACACAACACAAGACACCAAGCCAATAGCATCTTGCTTAATTAATCGGACTGGGAGCTATCAGGTTTTCCGATCAGAAGTATTCTTTGTAGTAATATCATGTATGTCAATCACATATCAACCCTAAGGAGATACCTAATCTTTAAGTTGCTACTCCTTGCGGCCTCAACTCCAAACAGTTATTACTACGGGTACAGTATCGGCAATCTACCATCTGTAATAAATAAAAATCTCAGTTATTCGGTACTGACAAACGTTCTTTTAGTTTTCAACGGCGACCATGTTTCAGGATCTATGTTGAAGGGAAAAATGCTAAACCCAGATGTTACTTTACGGAATAGATAATAAAATCTACTCCGCAAAACAACAAGAATTATTTACTGCGCGTCCATCTTACCGAAACCGAACGCACGATACCAGAACTTATACTCCTTGGTACCTGACTCATGCGGGCACTTGAACTTTTCGTGCTTCTTCTTGAAGTTCACGCCGGCGATGTATCCGTCCTTGGCTGCTTCCTGGATTGATTCAGGAAGATTGGACAACTGCTGCGAGATCAGTTCAGCCGCAACAGTATCGGGAACCTTCGTGAAGCCACCTTTTTCCATGGCGATTTCGAGAGAGGTTGACATAATATATTCTCCTTTTAAGGAAGTTGAGTTAAAAAAGAACTACCAAACTTCTTGCAGCTCCTGTTGTTTGTGATTGACTCCAACCACAAATCTCCGTTGATCTTCTTTTTCCCAATAAAGAGGGAAGGTAGGACGAGAGAGCCTTCCATACTTGATGCCAGCCATAAGCCTGACTGACCTTTCAAAGTTAATAGCCCACTGTTCTCTATCATTGTAGGCTTTCCCTAACTTCTTACAGGCTTCTTGAACATCTTTCAAGCCTGGATGAACACTGACAATCATCTTATAATTCCTTTCAGGGAGAAGTGGATCAGGTTAAGGATTGGGTAATTAATACCCTCACCCTAACATGACTGACTGTTATTCTTGTGAAGGATTGGCGTACCATTCTTCTAAATCTTTGACGGCTTGTGGCAATCTGTCAGCAAGCTCATCTGCCGTTTCCTTGTCCACAGCAGAACCACTTCCCATCAACACTCTGGTAATGTTTTCTATTTCATGAACAAGATCACAGAGAGCCTGAGCCTTGTCAGAAAGCTTAATATCAAGCTTCTCCAACAATGCTCTGGAATACTTTTGTTTTTCCATGGTTTCTTCTCCGATTTTTTGTAGCATATCGGAGAAGGCAACCAGAGAGTTTGGATCTGATTGGTCTTTACGTTGGTTTTTCATATACTCTCCTTGTTGAAGTGGATCAGGTTAAAGATAGGGTAATTAATACCCTCACCCTAACATGCTTGTTATCTATTTTTTATTTTTTGAATCGAACCTGCATTATTGCCGCGTAATTTGATTGGCAACTTCCGACCATTTAGAAGATGGGCTCTTACCATAGACTGGGTTAAAAGAACGAGGGTTGTTAACGATACCCACAAACGGTTTGCTGACTACTGCTTAACATCCTTGTCTTGGTTGTTGAAGACCTTGACAAAGATATCAGCAATCTTGTCCTGGTAAGATGACGCCCTCTCTTTCAGTTCCTTTTCACAGGAACAACAGAGGTCCAGTTCATCTTCGAAGTAATCGTAATGACTGTAAGACACCTTCTCTTCGTCAGAGAGATGCTCATTAATCATATCGATTTCTTCGTGAGTGTAGCGATCAGTCTCCTGGACTACCGCTAACACTATCGCAGGTTTCGAGCACTTGGAACACGGAATGTCGTTCACAAGATGCCAGCCAGCAACGATCAGTTTGGTGTGAGTGTTCATTGGTTCCTCCAACTACGTCGGGATTGACGTATATTAGCAATCCCAGAACAAGGAGGCAACAAGTCCACCCCAAACATGACTGACTATACACTCCAGATGTTATTAAGCATGTTGTTAAAAACGAACAAACCAGTACGTGTAAGCTCTTTGTTATACTTCCACGGTGCCATCATTGTCAAAGCACGACAACAATTGTTCAATGGAAGGGAATAGTTCTTGCTATGTCTTTTTTGTTTTTCAGTCATACTATTTCTCCTATTGATACAGTGAATCAGTTTTAAGAAACCCAGCGTCTTGATTAAATTACTGGGTTACTCAAAGATGATTGACCGTTACCAGGGAATATCAGTGTATCCTGCTGGCTTTTTGTTGTATTCCGGCTCAGGAGTTGGAGGCGGCGTATAATAGCTACGTCGCGGTTCTTCTCTTGGAGTAGGAGATGGAGGAGGAGCAAAAACCTGCCGTGAAACAACCGGCTGAATGTTCTCCAGAAGATAATCACGCGCCATGACAGAAGCGCGGAACGTAACATCACTACCACCATGATCTGAATGGTAAATGAAGCACATTCTCTTCCAGGCTTTGTTGATATCTTCGATGTTGGGATTCTCATCTTCCTTGAATCCCAACATCAAAAGAGCCAACATCTTTGTCGTAACAGTTGTAACCATTTATACACTCCTCAAGGAACGATAGGAAGCCAATCAGCCTCATTCGTTGACTGGAAGATGAACCGATCAGGAACCCATCCCTGCTTGAGATACCTGAAGTTGTAAGGTTGAGTCAATGGTCTTTGTGGATTGTAACGACCCAACTTCGCGGTATCATTCTCTGCCAATTCTCTGATAATGCGATAAGATTCAGCAAAGTTAACTTTGATATCCTGGTCAGCCCAGTGATTACAGATGAGGGCAGGCTGGTTTCCCGGAAGTGTTCTACGGACTGGTCCAAACAGTCTCATGTTTTGCATGGAACTGTTCAGAGGAAAGTTCTTCTTTGTGTAGTGGACTTGAAGAACAATCTCAAACATGTTTTCTTTGTTCGAGAAATCCGTGAAAGACACACCACGACTTGCCATGAAACCAGCGATGATGATGACCTTCTTGTGACCAGCCATCTTCTCCGCCATGATAAGATCAGCAAGAGTTTCCTCACTGTTCTCTTTCGTGTCAGAGTTCATCACAATCATACCAATTTCATTGTTCTTTCCGATTGCTATGAGCTGCTTTTGAACAGCCTCACCCATACGGAACTGTTGAACCTTTCTGTTCTCCAGAGAGATTAAACAGATTTGGGTAATATATTCGTCAGCTTTGTTAGGAGCCGAGGCAAACTGATTGACGGCGTGGGTAACAGCAGGAAGGAACGTATTTTTCGTACGGTCATTCCAGTTATTGCTCCACCGTTCCCTGGCCTTGCACTCATTCTCACCAATGGCCGGAACAACAACTACAGCAGCCGGGTGATCAATACCAACCCCAATATAGTTCTGATAGGGTTGTTTGTAAAGAACCAGCCAGTTATCACGTTCTGCCGTAAGAACAGCAGCCGGTGTCGCAGAAACAAAGACAGTTCTGCTGTTTTCCCGCTCTTTGACGAGATTCTTGATCTGAAGCAGAAGCATTGTGACTGGAGGCAAGGGAGAACCATCAGCCTTTTCTTCTTCTTCTTCTTCGTCTTCATCATCGTCTGGATCAATAGCTTTTGCTGCATCTTTCTTTCTTTTCTTTTCGTTGGCATCGATTGTATTACGAGACTTGTCAGCCTCATCGATGAATACACTGATTTCCAGGTCATCTAACAGACCCAGAGTTGATTCCAGCTTCTGCAAGTTGTTAACTTCCATCAACAAATGCAGGATCTTTCTCTTTCCTTTGGCCTCGCGAAGATAGTGACCGAGACCAATTCCGTCCCGGTAATTAACAACTTCAAAGCCAAGACTACGTGCTCTGCCGTTAGTTTGACCAGCAAGAGCAGTATTCTTATCGGAAATGAAGATCAACGCGGAAGTCTTGTAGAATACCTCTGCCAGCTTCAAAACGTCACTCGTTTTTCCGCTCTGTACAGGTTTCCATAAGATGATTGACGTAAACTCTTTGTTTTCCGCCAACACATCCTTGACTTCCGTGCTGTTATTCAGCACTCTGAATGCACCCATGATTACTCCGTTTATAAAAGGAGGGAAATACTACCCACTCCGTATTGAAGGATAACAAGACGGTAGGGAACAACTTACCACTACCATCAACATAGGTTCTCCTTGATAGCAGCATATGAGGATGCAGCTAATGAAAGAGAATGTATAACCATTACTCACTGTAAGAGGGTATATTGAAACTTATAGAAAAAATTCGCTTCAAAGTTATTAGTGAGATACATAAAAGTAGCATGATCAACTATTCTAATTCTAACTTTATAGGTAATCATAAAGTTCATATCATCACCTATAAAAAGAAAAGCCAGAGTTAGATTGGTATGCTCTCCGTAAGGTTTGGAATACGTCCAGGATACATCATTAGTATCACAGAACATAGATCTTCTCCAAACGACATTGAGCACCAATCTAACTCTGGGAAGGGTAGGTTAGCAAGAGTATTAGGTTTTATTCTTCCGCACCAGCATGGTATACGGAGAACTGGTTAGCGAAAACCTTAAAGCCGCAATAGACAGACTATACGTAACTCTATTTAACGTATATCTGAATGATAGAGTTTATGATATGCGGGACACTCTATTAAAACCCCGCGTAATTAACAGCTTCATCGTAGGTTACTCTCCAGTTCTACTTACAAACCATCTGGTAAGCAAGTGTGATAGTCTCCTGTTTCTTGGCGCTCGGTATGGCCACAGGATACGATTGAGAGTGTTTAAAGAGTTCTACTATGCGGAAACTCTTCAAGCCGCAAAATCTGGAACTTCATAATTAGTATTCTCCTATTGTATTGCCGTTACCTTATCGCCAGCATATGGATTGGCCAGGATTACGACGGACAAGTTATAGATAAAGTTCCCAAGAGGATTGGCTACCTCATCTTCGGCGTCTGAACTGATCCAACGCTTTAGGTTTAAGCTATTGGGAACATAAAGAATGGTCTGTTGCTGGGATTTGATTTACCCTAATCTGTATCATATTCTGACACCGAGAAAAGGAACCACAACCACAACAAACCATCCAGAGAAGTTAAGTGAATCAGTTTTATGATAGACAATGGATTAGATCGTCTATCACAAACATGATTGACTATGTATTACTTGGTAGGGTAACCACAAGCCTCACGAAGCTTGTTGAGATATTTTTCTTGTCTCTCATCTCCCTTGATATACTTCAGGGAGATACGAAGCAAGCTCTCATGTTCTTTCTTAATTTCAAGAGCTTGTTTAGGAGTCATGACCATAAATTCAGCCATGGTAAATACAATCTCTCTGCTCATGGTATCTCCTTTGGTTAGAACACGTTTAACAGACTGGGCGAGAATCACTTAAACTAAAAAGCATCAAATGGTAAATAGTATCTAAATAAATCATCCCGCAAATTAAACTAACTCAATAAACTTGTCAAGTTTTTATGCTACTGTCCGATACTATATATGAATATTATGTAATTAAATATATCAAGGCAAGTAGGAACCTAGAAGTAATCCAAAGCATTGTAAGCCCTATGAGTAGGCATAAACACTAGGAATACAGCATAATTACTTGATGAGATAGCAGGTTCCTAGGATACCAAGACAACAATCCTAAACTACATGAATGACAAGATAATGGTATAAGAAACATGACGGATAATGACCGTCTTTATGTGTTTCTTGACAGTTATTATTCAAGGTGTCCCAAGTTTGACTGGTAGGTCTGGACAAAAAAATGGCAAAATCTCCAAATACTTATGGAACTCGTGGATGTACGTTAGAGTTGCTAGATTGTTCTTATTTACATTGACGGAGGGAGGATTAACTCTCTTGCATCACTGTAAAGAAAAACAAAAAGACTACCCAAGGATTGTTAGTCCTTGGGTAGCTATGGTGAACTGTATTTGTTCTGGAAAGACTAGCCGACCTTTGCGGTTTCCAAGGTCTGCTGTTCGGTGGAAGTGGTGGCCGGAGTCACGTTGTCGGCGGTCTTTTCGGACTTCCCTTTCAGACGGACGAATCCATCATCGTCCATTCCGTTCGCGGTGAACTTGGCAATGGCGTATTCCTTGATGTCGGCCAGAGACACCTGGGAAACCTTGTCACGCTTGGCCTGGATCTGCGCCATTTCGTTGTCGTACTTCTTGTACAACATGGCGTAGTGAGCGGGCAGGATCTCTTCTCCCTTGTCGTTCTTGGGGAAGTTACCGGAGGCGTCCTTTTCACTGTCGGCCAGAACCAGAAGATCCTGGTACTTGAAGGCGCCACAGGTATCGTTCTTGATGGCCCGGTCAGGATCTGCCGTGGAAGCAGACGCATCCAGAGTGTCCAGGGTCTCACTGGCGAAACAGATGAAGTCCCGCATAAACTCTTCCGGGAACTCGGGATCTTCCGTCTTCATCTTCTCCTGGGCCTGTGCGATCCAGATGGAAGCACCGACACCCAACCGCTTTTCTGCGGTCGTCACGATGGTCTTGTACTTGGGGAGACTGTCCTTGGAGACGATCTCGGCCAATTTCACGCTGGGATCATCCATGCCCTTGAACACTTCCACGAAATCCCGGAGAGACTTCTTGGAGATGTCGAGCGCCATTCCCTTGACCGGATCATTCCAGCCAAGGAAATTGAAGTACGTCATGTCTTTCCCTTCGCCGGGCTTATCGGGCTGGCTGTTCTTGACGACCACGGCCAGAAGCTTCTCAATTGTCTTGTTCATTTCATCTTCCCTTTATGGAAGTGTTGTACGTCATTTAAAGGTAGACATACGGAAACCTTGACCTAATACTACGGTCCTTTCTTGGTCATGTTGTACAAAAGAAAAGATCGAATCATCGGATTCACTCACTCACTTGGGCCATACCTCCGGCCCTTGTTCGTTTGTGTTTCGATCATCGATCATACCTATATTAGACAAAGATTTATTGGCCATTGTTCCATTATTGGTACGGCTTTTGCTAGGCAATATACATGAGCTTTTCATCCCGAAAATTGGCATGAATTTTGCCGGTGTTTTTTTCATGCCAATGACGGCCCGAATGAATGTATCTTACATCACAACATTTTGGCATGAAGTATGCAGGGATTGCCATTTTAAATCTTGCGAGAAAAAATAATTCCTAATTTTCCGAACGTCTTTTTTAAATCTTGCGAGAAAAATATTTCAGTTTTTTAGAACGTCATCCGGCTTATATTTTAAATCTTGCGAGAAAAAAATATTTCTAATTTTTGAAACCTGAAAAATCTAATTAAGTTTATGCGAACATCCTTAAACCTTACCGAGTTTGTGCAATCTTCTCAAAACAATTTTACTTTTGTCAATACTTCTCAATCTTCTATGAGTGATGCTTATCTTCAGAAAGAGTTTGCAGAGGAATTACAGGGAGAATTTGGAATAAACGCCGCAAATCAAAGATGGCCTAACGTTCCTGTTGATAAATTACCTTTCATGAATAATGTAAATGAGTTTATCAAAGCTGTTAGGTCTTCTCCAATAGTTAATCTTTCATTTGCTCAGATAAAAACTATACATAATAACGCACAACTTGAAAATATAATTGCAATGATTTCAAAAGGGTATCAACCAGAGCAAATTAAATATAAAACATCAAAGTTCTTCGCCAGACATACTACGGAGGGTGGAAAATACAACAAAAATGATAGCTTTTTACGATGGGCTGAAACATTTAGAACAGAACAATCATACCAAGGAACTAACTGGCCTCCTGAACCACCCATTATTTTAAAATATAATAATAAACTTTATCATATGACTGGACAAACGAGACAGTGCGGTGCGTTAGTTAATAGAAAAATAATGCCATATGTTGTTATAGACGCTAATAAGTATATACAACAAACACCACTACAACCTCAACCTAATTTTTATCAAACACACTAATAATCTCAAATTCTGTAATGTCTCTATTAACATCTTCCGCGTAGTCTTCTATCATGCTTTGTAGTTCTTCTTTATTAAATTGAAATCCCACATACCAATTTTGAGAATCTATACTAATCCATTCTATATACTCACCGGAAATAATGTCAAGCACTTTAAACATAAATAGCTAACCTTCTCCATATATAATATCGGATAATTTGTGTAGGAATTAAATATATGAAAACCCTATTCACATCTTTATTTATTGATTTAACAGAAGAAACCCAACAACCTTCAATTATACCTGAACGAACCCTTGTCAAACATTCCGGAGATGATTGGGTTGCTGTTCACGAAGATCCGCTAAAACGTGGGTATGTTTGGCTTAATATAGGAACATTAGGTGGCATTCCAAAAAAACATCGGCCGGTACTTATAGAATATGGTGATGCTATTTATGATGAGCCACGACAGTTCTTTCCTAAACCAATTCATATTCCAAATCTACCAGGGTTAAACTTTATAGAACCAGAACGAAGAAACAGAGATACGTCAGAAGTTATCAATGTACCATCAGAATTACATAATCCTGCCAAAGCCTGGGAATATGTAGAAGCTAACGACTATAAACGACAACGTGATTTAGAATATTATATATATTCAAATCCACGTTATGCCTATCTGTATGCCTATAAGGTAATGAAACCATTAAGTCTCCCAATATCTAAAAAAGCCGAAGAGGTTATAGCTAAAAATAATGAATGGGCTTATTGGTATGCTGTTAATATAATTGGTAAACCATGGCCCGAAGCTGAGAATGTAATACTATCTGGACCATACAGAGATCAGTATTTAGCATTTAAAGCCAAGTTTAATATGTAATTAAGTTTATCAGAGACTAATACCGATGAAACTTATGTGTAAAGAGTTTATTAGATTACAAACTATTGAGGAGAATATTAATTTTCCTCATCTTAATAAATATCTAAAAGAAAAATACGGGAATAATCCTCATTTAGACTCCTTATTTATTAGATTTACCAATGAACCTAAACTTGGGATTAATCCACATTCAGAGTCAAGAAACCATGATGATCCTCCTGGGTTATACGCATATCCATTAGAATGGTTTATGAAAACTGTAATAGATAATATGTGGGCTGAACGTTATTATGCCGCTACTAATAGATACGGAATTGTGTTTGAGGTATATGGTATAGGAACTAACAAGGTACTAACGGCTGGTAAAGAACTACAAAATCCTAATTTTCTTCCTTTTATAGAAACTGTTGTTAGATCGTTTCCACCTGAAATAGGGTTAACAGTAGAAGGAATACTAAATACCACTAAAACTGAAAAATACGATGGTGGACAATACTACGTTGGGAAACACTCATACAAATGGTTTAATGAAATTACCAGCAAACTATTAAATATAGCTAAACTGGAAAGAGAAAAGTTAGAAAAAGAAACATCATATGAAACTGAATATGATAAAGAAAGAGAATTATCAAATGCTGCGTGGGAAGAAATAACACATGACTTTAAAAATGTTCCAGTAACTATGCCAAGAGGGTTTTATCCAGGTAATACAAATTATGGGGAGCCTGAACAAGAACGTGATTTTACAAGTCATGTTAATATGCAAACTTTAGCACAAATTCTCTTACATAACCCAGAAATATTAAATCAGTATTCAGAGGAATATAAAGCTATAATAACTAACACCAAACCCATTGAAAATTATTCCAGGTATGATAGTAAATTAGATAGAGAGCTGCCTCCAAAATATAAGTATAATATAAAAAATCTAACCCAAGAGCTACCAAAACTTTTACTTTTATCTAACTCTATGCCTTATGATCTACGAGAAATTATTTTTAAACTAAAAGAAATATTAGATTCTGACAATGCTGACTATGCTACTATTGAACAAATATTAAACGGGGACACTTCATCTGGATGGACGCATGTGAGTGTTGCTGAAGAATTGCAAGAATTTCTGACTTCTATTGATCTTGTTAGTTATGTAATAAAATCACTGGCGAAATTGTCTGCTGCTAACAAACTGAATAAGTATGCTCCGGCCTTGGTTGCCTATATCGATAATAAAAATAAAGTAGCCAAAGTAAAAGAGAAGTTAGAAAAACCCACCACAAGAAGATCACCATTAGGTACTCTTGGAACTATATTTAGTAAGTTTTTTACAGCGTTATACGATCCAGGGACCTCTTTAATTCATGCAGCTGAACCATTTCAAATTCTAGTATTCGACATATCTAAAACACATATACTAGAAATGGTAGATATGGCAAGCAGTAAGGGAGTAGACCCACTTAATAGAGGAACAATGAATTTAGATCTACAACAAGCTACTTTAAATACTATTAAATATTTAAAATATGCTATTAGTCATAATACAACAGTATCTGACAGTTTCTTAAAATCATTTGAAGATTCTGTAAATTATAACAAGGGATTTATAACGGATGATTTACACAATGCTTTTAAAGAATATGCAGAGTATATAGAAGCCAATAATCTACCTAAATCAAAGGAATATGAACAGGCTTACTGGATAGCAGTTGAACGTTTTAAATATAGGTAACCTAAATGTCCAAGCAGCGATGGTTTAACTTTATCATCCGGACAAGACCTGATGGCTAATCCACCTGACGACTCATCTATTGGCTATTATGTAACTGCATATTTTCCAGATGGTTCTTTGGCTCAATCTAATTATATCACAGTGCATACTATCTCTTAATCAGTATTATAGAGACTAGTAATACGAACTGTCCATGTATCGTCGCCATTGTCTGTAAAAATAGTTATGACATTTCCATCTTGATATCTCCCACCAGAGATAACATTAGTTTCTACTTCTCTAATAATATATGTATTAAACGTTCTGGAAACATTAAAGCCATAGCAGTATTTAGCTGCCGGTGAAAGTGTACACCAAGTCCATTTAAAGTCTTTAATGTGTGGGATATTTATATTAGGGTTCATAGTCAAAACTTAATTAAGTTTATGAAAAATATGTTAAAAACATCAAAGTTTATTAGATTAACAGAACGTTCCGAGAAAGACGTATTGTATTCTCTTATATCATCTCTATTTAAGGTTCCAATACCAGTTAAATTAAGATCTGGCGAAGAAAAAAATATAATGTTTCAGGTGCTATATTACGCGGCAAAAGATCCAGGATCTATGGCTGGCGAAGCAATCGATAGAGAAGAAGCAAAAGAGGCTATGCAAAATGCTATTCTTACTACAGTCTTTCCAACATTAGTGAGAATGATAAAAGAGAAATCAGGCCGAGAAGTTGTTTTACACATACCACATAAGTGGTTACCAGGGTATATTCATGTAAATCAATCTGGATATATTCTATTTCAGGATGATAAGCTAATTCAATCTGATGGGGTAGAAGCACATGCGTTAGCTATTACTCAAAAACATACAGTATATAAGAAAGATGACGCCTTCTTGTTTACCGTAGTAGTCTCGTTAACTACACCGTTTGATACTTTAAAAAATACATTATGCCATGAGTTTTTACACGTTATTCAAGCGGCGGAAAACAGAGAAGAAGATCCAGAATATTCCCATCTTAAAGCAGCTAACAATGCTGGTAGCTATGAAACAAGAGGAGAAGAAACTGAAGCCTTCTTATTTGAACCAATAATGAAGTTCTTAAATACAAAACTTACAGATAATACATTTGCTGTTATACGTAACATAGCTCATACCGGGTTACTTCTTCAAAGCATTCAAAATGGCAAGATTAATGGATGGGATGATAACACTATATTAGACGGCATAGTCACTTTAACTATTGACGAGCTACTAA